>Ga0156085_1076_pt1 | contig 118735 bp, 118 predicted proteins | sample RifCSPlowO2_02_FD_107738 | JGI IMG/M metagenome (GOLD analysis project Ga0156085, IMG submission 107738) | Burkholderiales bacterium RIFCSPLOWO2_02_FULL_67_64 | reverse complement strand
GCTGTCGCAGGTGCCCGAGTGGATACGCGCCGCGCAGGCCGAACACCGGCGGGTTGTGGTGCTGGCCACCGGCGACCCGCTGTGCCACGGCATCGCGGCCTACCTGGCCTCGCGCCTGTGCATCGAGGCGATCGAGGTGATCCCCAACGTGTCCACGCTGCAACTGGCCTGCGCGCGCCTGGGCCTGCCCTGGCAGGACATGAAGTTCTCTTCCGTGCACGCCAAGGACGCGGGCGACTGGGTGCCGGGCTCGCCGCCCGGGCATGGCCTGTACGCCCTGCTGCGCGACATCCGCCAGCACGACCGCCTGGCCGTGCTGACCAGCCCGGACAACACGCCCGACCGCATCGCCCGCATGCTGCTCGCCGAGGGTCTGGCAGAAGACTTCGAGATGGCGGTGGCCGAGCGCCTGTGCCAGCCCGAAGAACGCATCGTCAGCGGCATGTCGGTCACTGCCGCCGCGCAGATGCCCTTCGCCGACCCCAACGTGGTGCTGCTCTGGCGCACCCGGCTGCGCGCGCCGCAGGTGCTGCTGGGCCTGCCGGACGCCAGCTTCGAACAGCGCCACCCCGAGAAGGGCCTGATCACCAAGCACGAGGTGCGCGCGGTCTCGCTGGCGCGTCTGCAGTTGCGCGCCGACAGCGTGGTCTGGGACATCGGCGCCGGGTCGGGCTCGGTCGGTCTGGAGGCCGCGCGCCTGTGCCGCAACGGCCATGTCTACGCGATCGAGAAGAACGTGGACGACGCCGCCATCGTGCAGCGCAACCGCCTGGCGATGGGCATCAGCAACCACACGCTGCTGCACGGCAAGGCGCCCGAAGGCCTGCAGGACTGGGCCGACCCGGACGCGGTGTTCGTCGGCGGCTCGGGCGGTGAACTGGCCGAGCTGATCGCGCTGATCCTGCAGCGCCTGAAACCGCAGGGCTGGCTGGTGATGAACTTCGTGACGATCGAAAACCTGGGGGCGGCCGTGGACACCTTGAAGCGCCTGGGCGCGAACTGGGACGTGCTGCAACTGCAGGCCTCGCGCAGCAAACCCATCCTGCACATGCACCGCATGGCGGCGGAAAACCCGGTGTGGATCGTCTGCGCCCAGGCGGGGGGTGCGGCATGACACACGCTGGCACGCTTTACGGCGTCTCCCTCGGCCCCGGCGACCCGGGCCTGATCACCCGCCGCGCCTGGGCCCTGCTGGAGCGGCGCGACGCGGTGTGGACCTACCCGGTGCGCAGCCTGCGCAAAGACAGCTACGCGCTGGACATCGCGCTGCGCGCCGGCCTGTCGCCGCCCGAGCGCCACCAGTCGTTGTTGTTTCCCATGACGCACGACGCGGAGAAGCTGGCGCGCCACTGGCTGAAAGCGGCCGAGACGGTGCGCGAGCTGCTGGCCAGCGGGCAGGACGTGCTGTTCCTGGTCGAAGGCGACGCGTCCACCTACGCCAGCTTCTGTTACCTGGCCCGCGTGCTGCGCGAGCTCGACCCGGAGGCGCGCATCGAGATCGTGCCCGGCGTGACCTCGTTCAACGCCGCCTGCGCCCGGCTGCAGCTGCCGCTCTCGGAGCAGGACGACACCATCGCCATCGTGCCCGCGGCCTACGGCATCGCGGCGGTGGAGAAGATGCTGGATCACTTCGACACCCTGGTGCTGATGAAGGTGAAACCGCTGCTGGACGACCTGATCGACCTGCTGGCGCGGCGCGGCCTGCTGGCGCACAGCCGCTTCATCGAAAAGGCCGGCTCGCCGCTGGAACGCATCGTCACCGACGTGGCCGCGCTCAAGGGCATACCGGTCAACTACCTGTCGCTGCTGCTGGTGAAAAACCCCGGGCGCGAACGCGGCGAACTGCAACGCGGTTGCCGCAAGAAGACCAACACCGAGATCGAAGAAGAGGAAACCCTGTCATGAACATTCCCGACCCCACCGTGCGCGTCGTCCTGGTGGCGATCACCAAACACGGCGCCCAGCAGACCGCCGATCTGGCGCGCCAGATGCCCGGGGCCAGCGTCTGCGTGGCGGACAAGTTCGCGCCGCTGATGGCGGGCCTGCCCAACCCGGTGCGGGCCTACGGCGGGGCCTTTCGCGACGAGATCCCGACCCTGTTCGCCGACTTCGACCAGGTCGTCTTTTTCGTCTCGCTGGGCGCGGTGGTGCGCCTGATCGCGCCGCACCTGAAGAACAAGGACGAAGACCCCGGCGTGCTGGTGGTGGACGACGCAGGGCAGTTCGTGATCCCGGTGCTGTCGGGCCACGTGGGCGGCGCCAACGCCATGGCCGAAACGGTGGCCGCCCTGCTGGGCGCCACGCCGGTGCTGACGACCGCGTCGGACGTGGGAAAGACCATTCCGGTGGACATTCTCGGCCGCGAGCTGGGCTGGAAGGTGGAAGCCCCCAAGATCAACATCACCCGCGTCTCGGCCCACGTGGTCAACGGCGAACCGGTGGCCGTGGTGCAGGAAGCGGGCAGCCCGCACTGGTGGACCCGCCCTACCCCGCTGCCGGCCAGCATCCAGCGCTTCGAGCGCCTGGCCGACGTGGACCTGGCGCGCTTCAAGGCCGTGCTGTGGATCACCCATGCCGAGGTGCCACCGGCCCGCTGGGACGAACTGCACGAACGCCTGGTGGTGTACCGCCCGCCGCTGGAGTCTGCGACTTGAGCGCCGCGCCGGGCCGCTCCCAAACAAGCTCGCACCGCAGCCCGCAGGGCGAAGGTACGCCAGTGAGCGCCGCACGGAGGGTCGTCCAATGAGTGCTGCAGTGTTTCCGGCCCCCGAAGACACGGCGGTGGCGGTCGGCCTGGGCTGCGACCGCGGCACGCCGCTGGCCACGCTGCAGCACGCGCTGCACCAGGCCCTGGCCATCGCCGGGGTGCCGCTGGCCCGCGTGGCGGCCGCGGCCAGCATCAGCCTCAAAGCCGACGAGCCCGGCCTGCTGGCGCTGGCCCAGGCCCTGGGCTGGCCGCCGCTGGTGTTCTACACGCCCGAGGCGCTGGCCGGCGTGCCCGTGCCCAACCCCTCGGAGACCGTGCGCCGCCACACCGGCACGCCCTCGGTCAGCGAGGCCGCCGCCCTGCTCGCCGGCGCGGCGGTGCTGGGCCGGGCCACGCCCCTGCCGGGGCAGGCCCTGCTGGTTGAAAAATTCAAACACCGTGGCGCCGATGGGCGCAACGCCACGGTTTCCATCGCCCGCTGTGACCGTTTTCTTTTCCCCCAACCCTGACAGGAGCACCGCATGCATCCCTCGACCCTCCCCCTGACCCAACCCACCACCCACGCCCTGCGCGGCGCGCTGCTGCAACTGGCCGCCGGCGGCGCGCTGAGCCTGGTGGTGCTGTACGGCGTGGCCTTCGCCGAAAGCCCCATCGCCCACAACGCCGCGCACGACGTGCGCCACGTCACCGTCAAACCCTGTCATTGAGAGGCCCACCCCCGCCGCGCTGCGCGCGACCCCCTCAAGGGGGCTTTGCTCCTGGCCCGGCGAAGCCGGTTCCACCGCGTTCCCGGTGTTGGGGCACGGCTGGCTTGCGGGTCTTGCGTCGGCGAGATCGTTTGACCCGACGGTGTCGGTCTCTCGGCGAAACGAGACTGTCACCTATCTATCTATATATGTGTGTGGAGAGTTTCATGATTTTTCGACGATTGATCTGGGCGGCGCTGGCCGTGGCCCTGCTGGTGGGCAGCTTGCAGTCGGGTCTGCAGCAGTTGCAGGCCGTGCCCATCATCCTGGCGGCCGAGGTGTATGAAGGCCAGAAGGCCGAGGCGCCCGAGCCGGCTGCACCGGCGCTGGCGGCCACGCACGCCCACGCGGACGGCGTGGCGCACGACCATGGCGACGCGGCCGAGGCATGGGCGCCGGCCGATGGTGCCGAGCGCCTGTTCTGGACCTGGGTGGCCAATGGCCTGCACGCCTTCAGCATGGCGCTGCTGGTGCTGGCCGTGATGGGGCTGTGTCTGTGGCGGGGCGCTCGCCAGCGCTCCCTGCCGCTGGCGCTGTGGACGGCGGCCGCGGGCTGGCTGGTGTTCCACCTCTGGCCGTCGCTGGGTCTGCCGGCCGAGATCCCCGGCATGGACGCGGCCCGACTGGGCTCGCGCCAGGGCTGGTGGCTGCTGGCCGCGGGCAGTGCCGCGCTGGCCTGTGCCTCGGTGGCTGCCCTGCGCAGCCCCCTGCGCTGGGTCGCGGCGCTGGCCTGGCTGGCGTTGCCGTTCGTGGTGGGGGCGCCGCACATCGCGGCCGACCCGCTGGCCGGGTTCACCGGTGAAGCGCACGCCAGCCTGCGCCAGTTGGGCGAGGCGTTTGTCTGGGCCACCACCTGGCTGTCCGTGTCGTTCTGGCTGGGCCTGGGTCTGGTGGCCGGCCCAGCCTTTGAGCGCTGGCTGCGGCCGGCGCTGGCGCACGCCCTGAGCCCCGCCGGCACCACGGCCGGCACGCCTGCGGAAGCTGCCCCGTGAGCGGCAGCATCGCACTGGTGGGCATCGGCCCCGGCAGCCTCGACCACATGACCCACCGCGCCCGCGCGGCGATCGCCGAGGCCGACGTGGTGGTGGGCTACGTCACCTACATCAAGCTGGTGGCCGACCTGCTCGAAGGCAAGGAGGTCATCCGCAAAGGCATGACCGAGGAGCTGGACCGCGCCGTGCACGCGCTGGAGCGCGCGCGCGAGGGCAAGAAGGTGGCCCTGATCTCCAGCGGCGACGCCGGTGTGTACGGCATGGCGGGGCCCACCTACGAGGTGCTGTTCCAGGCCGGCTGGACACCCGAATCGGACGTGAGCGTGGAAGTGGTGCCGGGCGCCTCGGCCATCAACGCCTGCGCCGCGCTGGTGGGGGCGCCGCTCACGCACGACTTCTGCTCCATCTCGCTGAGCGACCTGCTCACGCCCTGGCCGGTGATCGCGCGCCGGCTGGACGCGGTCGCCGCGTCGGACTTCGTGGTGGCGCTCTACAACCCCAAGAGCGGGCGGCGCACCCAGCAGATCGTGCAGGCGCAGGCGCTGTTCCTGCGCCACCGCCGGCCCGACACGCCGGTGGCGGTGGTCAAGTCGGCCTACCGGCGGCGCGAGCGCATCGAGTTCACCACGCTGGCGCACATGAGCGAGTGCGAGATCGGCATGCTCACCACCGTGCTGATCGGCAACAGCCACACCTTCGTCCAGCACGGCCTGATGGTCACGCCGCGCGGCTACGCCAACAAGTACGACCTGGACGAGGGCGGCAGCACGCGCGAAGGCGAGAAGGCGGGCCGCTCGCTGTCCAGCGGCCTGCTGGGCTGGATGGCGCAGCTGCGCGCCGACCACGCCGAGGGCGTGAGCCTGGCCGCGCTGGCGCAGCGGCACCGGCTGCCGGTCGACTACATCGAAGCGGTGCTGAACACGCCGGAGGACGCGCCAGAGACCACGACCCTCACCGAGGAGGCCGAGGGATGAGCCCGGACGCCGTGGAAAAACCCCGCATCGGCGCCTACAAGCGCCACCTGCTGGTCTGCACCGGCCCGCGCTGCACGCAGGACGGCGCGTCGCAGGCCCTGTTCGACAGCCTGGGCGAGAAGTTCAAGGCGGCCGGGCTGCACGACGGCGAACTGCGCGTGAAACGCAGCCGCGTGAGCTGCTTTGCCGCCTGCAAGGGCGGGCCTGTGATGTGCGTGCAGCCCGACGGCACCTGGTACTACAACGTGACCGACGCCAACATGGACCGCATCATCGAGCAGCACCTGTGCCAGGGCCGCGTGGTCGAAGACCTGGTGTTCCACCAGGGGCCCCAGGGGTCGGACGCTTGACGCCGGGCCACGCTCCGCAGGCGCAGGCGCCGGGCACGGTGTGCCTGGTGGGCGCCGGCCCTGGAGACCCCGAGCTGCTGACCCTGCGCGCCTGGCGGCGCCTGCAGACCGCCGAGGTGCTGGTCTACGACAACCTGGTCGGCCCGGGCATCGTGGACTTCGCCCCGCCGCAGGCCGAGCGCATCTACGTGGGCAAGGCCGCGGGCCACCACACGCTGTCGCAGGAGGCGATCTGCCAGTTGCTGGTGGACCAGGCGCAGAGCGGCAAACGGGTCGTGCGCCTCAAGGGTGGCGACCCCTTCGTGTTCGGGCGCGGCGGCGAAGAGATGGAGGCGCTGGCCCGGCACGCGATTCCGGTGGAGATCGTTCCGGGCATCACGGCGGCGCTGGGCGCTGGCGCGAGCTTCGGCTTTCCGCTCACGCACCGGGAGCATGCCCAGAGCTGCGTCTTCGTCACGGGCCACCTCAAGGACGGCGGCGTCGATCTGAACTGGCAGGCGCTGGCCCAGCCGCACCAGACCGTGGTGATCTACATGGGGGTCACGGGCCTGGACCGCATCGCCGAGAACCTGCAGGCCGCCGGGCTGCCCGGCGAGACGCCGGCGGCCCTGATCTACAAAGCCACCTGGCCAGAACAGCGCATCCACACCACGCCGCTGCGCGACCTGGCGCGGACGGCGCGGCGGCACCGCATCCAGCCCCCCACCCTGCTGGTGATCGGCACTGTGGTGGGCTTGATCAACGCCGCCTGAACCGGTGCACCGCGAGCCACAGCAGGCTGAGCGCCACGCACACCGCGAGCGACCAGCCCAGGGCGCGCGACCACAGCAGCTCGCCTTCGCGCGCCGCGCCCATGAAGAACAGCACGAAGGCCAGCAGGTGCACGCCCCAGCGCTGCGCGCGGACCCACACGGCTTCGGAGCGCAGCGTCCAGGCCAGCAGCACGTCCACGCACCACCAGACCGCGAACACCGTGTCCAGGCGCGGCGCGCTGACCCGGGGGGTGTGCAGGATGCGCTGCCAGTCGTTGCCGAAGAGCACCACCACGGCCCAGTAGAAGTGCACCAGAAAGACCAGCAGGGCCGCGGTCCAGAAAGCGAGCCAGTAGCGCGCGGCGCGCTCGGAGCGGTGCCGGAAACCGAACAGGCTCAGGGCGGGCACCACCAGCACCAGCGCCGCCCAGATGGTGAAGAAGGTGCGGTGCAGGTCCAGGCGCTGCGCGGGCAGCATGTCGGGCGCACCGCCGCCCGGCGGCTGCAGCGAGAACAGCGCCGTGTCGCTGGTCAGACCCGCGCCGATGAAGGCCAGCGCCAGCAGCAGGCCGGCGCCGAGCAGGGCGATCAGCATCGTGCGCCGGTCGGGCAAGGGGGTTCGGGTGGGTGCGTTCATGATGAGGGGTTGGGGGGTTGTCGGGCGGGTACGGGGCGCCCAAGGATGCCGCGGCGCCGCGGCCACTGTCTGTCAAAATTTCGACAATCCCGCTCGCCCACCCCCGCGACCGGCTCTCCACACCACGCCGCAGCCCACGGCCCCCCGATGCCCCGCCCAGACAACCTCCCACCCGGTTTGCGCGCCGCGCTGGCCAGCGACGACTGGTTCGGTGCCTGCCCGGCCGAGCTGCAGGACGCGCTGCTGGCGCGCTCGCGCCTGCACCGCCTCGCGCACGGCGAGTCCCTGTTCGCGCGCGGCGGGCAGGCCGGCGGCCTGTGCTGCGTGACCGCGGGCGCCCTGTGCATCGGCGCGGTGAACGTCGAAGGGCAGCCCGCCGTGCTGGCCTACCTGGAGCCCTACCAGTGGTTCGGCGAGATCTCCATGATCGACGAGCTGCCGCGCACCCACGACGCGGTGGCCGACGGCGACACCCAGGTGCTGGAGGTGCCGCGCGACGGGCTGCTGGCCTGGCTGGAGACGCACCCGACCATGTGGCGCGAGCTGGGCCGCCTGGCCTGCCGCAAGCTGCGCGTGGCCTTCGCGGTGCTGGAAGAGCTCGCGCAACTGCCGCTGGAAGAGCGCATCCGCCAGCGGCTGTGGCTGCTGGCCCAGGGCTACGGCAGCCGCGACGCCCCGCGCCGGCGCATCCGCCTGGGGCAGGAGGTGCTGGCGCACATGCTGGGCGTGAGCCGGCAAAGCGTCAACAAGGCCCTGAAAGCGCTGGAGGCGCGTGGGGTCGTGCGCCTGCACTACGGGGAAATCGAACTGCTCTGAGCCGCGGCGCCGTGCGATGCCTCGGGACGCCCGGGGCCAGCCCCGGCAACACCGGGCTCAGCGGGTGGGCCAGGCCACCGCCATCGGGTGCACCAGGGCCTGCAGCGCGCCCAGGTCGTCCGGCGTGTCCACGTCGGTGACGCAGGCCCGCCGCACGCTGGGGACAGGCTGCACGGCCTCGGGGTGGCGCTGCAGCCAGTCGCGGATGCCCAGCTGCGGCGCGGTGGCGGCCACCTGTGCCACGGCGTGGCTGGAGAGCAGGAGCGGGTGCCCGCGCACGCCGTCCACCACCGGCATCAGGGCGTGCACCCCGGGCGCGCGCTGCCGCCAGGCGCTCAGCAGGGGCGAGACGTCGTCGGCCCCCAGCAGTGGCAGATCGGCCAGCACCAGCAGCAGGTCGTGGCCGGGGAAACCGGCGCCATGCGCCTGCAGCGCGAGCCGCTGCGAATCGATCAGGCTGGGGTTGGGCAGCCGGTGCTCCACGGCGTGGGCACCGCAGCGGGCCGCCAGGGGCAGGAGCTGGTCGCGGTACGGGCCCATGACCACGCTCACCGCCGGAATGCCCGCGCCGCGCAGGGCCGCGACCAGGCGCTCCAGCACGCTGCGGCCATCGATCTGCAAGGTCGCCTTGGGCCGGCCGCCCAGGCGCTGGCCCAGGCCGGCCGCCAGGATGGTGGCGGCCAGTGGCGGGTGGGGCGCGGCGGTGTTGTTCATTCGCGCTAGACCGCGCAGACCGGGGCGGTGAAGGCCTGGGACCCGGTCTCGGCCGCTTCGAGCCGGGACTTGCCCACCGAAACCGGCACCGGCGCGCCCTGCCGCACGCCGTTCTTCACCGCCACCACCTCGGCCATGATGGACAGCGCGATCTCGGCCGGGGTCTTGCTGCCGATGTACAGCCCGGCCGGCCCGTGCAGCCTGCACAGGTCGTCTTCCGACAGGTCGAAGTGGGTGTGCAGGCGTTCCCGGCGCAGCGCGCTGTGGCGGCGCGAACCGATGGCGCCCACGTAGAAGGCTTCGGACTGCAGCGCGTCGATCAGCGCCAGGTCGTCCAGCTTGGGGTCGTGCGTCAGCGCCACCACCGCGGTGCGTGCGTCGGGCTTGAGGCGCAGGATCAGGTCGTCCGGCATCTCGTGGCTGAGCACCACGCCGTCCATCCGCCAGCTGGCGCGGTGTTCCTCGCGCGGGTCGCAGACGATGACCTCGAAGCCCAGGCTCAGCGCCATCTGGCCCATGAAGCGCGAGAGGTCGCCCGCGCCGATCAGGATGAGCCGGGCCTGCGGCCCGAGGTAGGTGGTGAGGTGGTGCTCATCCAGTCGGGGCACGCCGTCCCGGCGGCCTTCGCTCAGCGCCACCGCACCGGTGCGCAGGTCCAGCCGCCGCTCGGTGCTGCGCCGCCGCTGGCAGGCCTGCAGCAGCTCGTCGAGCCGGCTGCGCCCGGACACCGGCTCCAGCACCAGCTCCACCGTGCCGCCGCAAGGCAGGCCGAAGCGGTGCGCCTCGTCGGCCGAGATGCCGTAGCGCAGCACGGCGGGCGTGTCGGTGGCGCAGGCCGCCCGCACGCCGCCTTCGCGGATGCGCTGGATCATGTCGTCTTCGATGCAGCCGCCCGACACCGAACCGACCGTCTCGCCCTGCCCGTTGATGGCCATGAGCGAGCCGGGCGGCCGGGGCGAAGAGCCCCAGGTGCGCGCGACGGTGACGAGCACCACCGGCAGGCCGGCGGCGCGCCAGCCCACGGCGGTGCGCAGCACCAGGGTGTCGAGGTCTTCCATGGTTGGCTTCCTCTTTGGGGTGGTGGCTCGGGTCAGGCCAGCTTGAAGGGCAGCTCGCGCATCGGCTTGCCGGTCAGGCGCGTCACCGCGTTGGCGAAGGCCGGCGCCAGCGGCGGCAGGCCGGGCTCGCCCATGCCGGTGGGCGGTTCGGCGCTGGGCACGATGTGCACGGCGATCTGCGGCATGTCGGTGATGCGCGGCACCACGAAGTCCCCGAAGTTGCTCTGCTCGACCACGCCGTCCTTGAAGGTGATGGCCGCGCCCGGCAGGCACATCGACAGGCCCATCAGCGCGGCGCCCTGCACCTGCGCCTCCAGGGTGCGCGGGTTCACCGCCAGGTTGCAGTGCACGCCGGCGGTGGCGCGGTGCAACACTGGCTGGCCGTCCTTCAGCGAGGCCTCCACCACATAGGCCACGACCGACTGGAACGACTCGTGCACGGCCACGCCCCAGGCCCGGCCCGCAGGCAGCTTCTTCTTGCCGTAGCCGCTCTTGTCGACCGCCATCTGCAGCGCCGCGCGGTGCCGCGGGTGTTTCTCGCCGAACATCTGCATGCGGTAGGCCACCGGGTCCTGCCGGTTGGTCCGCGCGATCTCGTCGATCAGCGTCTCCATCACGAAGGCGGTGTGGGTGGAGCCGACGCTGCGCCACCAGAGCACGGGCACGTTGACCTTGGGGTGGTGCACCGTGAGGCGTATCGGCAAGTCGTAGGGCTCGCGCATGCCTTCCACGGCTGTCATGTCGATGCCGTTCTTCACCATGAAACCCTCGAAGGGGGAGCCGCTGACGATCGACTGCCCGACGATCGTGTGGTCCCAGGCGAGCACCCGCCCCTGCGCATCGAGGCCGATGACCGCGCGGTGCAGGTGCATCGGGCGGTAGTAACCGCCCCGGATGTCGTCCTCGCGGCTCCACAGCGTGCGCACCGGCGCGTCCAGGCCGGCCGCGCGGGCCGCCTTGGCCACCACGCAGGCCTCATACACGTAGTCGCTGGTGGGGATGGCGCGCCGCCCGAAGCCGCCGCCCGCCATCTGCACATGGACCTGGACCTGCTCGGGTTTGAGGCCCAGCACACCCGCTGCCATCATGCCGTCGAGGCCCGGCATCTGGCTGCCGAGCCAGAGCTCGGCGCCATCGGCGCCGATGCGCACCGTGCAGTTCAGCGGCTCCATCGGCGCGTGGGCCAGGTAGGGGAAGGCAAACTCCGCCACGATCTTCTGGGCGGCACCGGCCAGCGGCGCCATGTCGGCGTCGAAGTGGCGCGGGCCGGGTTGGCCAGCCTGCTCGCGGTACTGCGCGAGCAGGCGCGCGCTGTCGACCTTCTCGACGCTTGCCGTGTCCCATTGCACCTTCAGCGCGTCCCGGCCCTGCTTGGCGGGCCAGTAGCCCTCGGCCACGACGGCGACGCCCTCGGCGCCCCGGTCCAGCGGCACGCGCAGCACCGCCTTCACGCCCTTGATGGCGCGCGCCGCGCTGTCGTCCAGCGAGGCCACCTTCGCGCCGAACACCGGCGGGCGCATCACCACCGCCGTGAGCTGCCCGGGCAGGCGCATGTCGATGCCGTAGTCCTGCCGGCCGCTGCTCTTGGCTTTCGCGTCCAGCCGCGTGGTGGGCCGCCCGATGATGCGGAAGTCCTTCGGGTCCTTGAGCACCACCTTCTGCGGCACCGGTTGCGCCATGGCGGCCTCGGCCAGCTCGCCGTAGCCCAGTTTGCGACCGTCGGCCGCGATCACCTCGCCGCCCGCGGTGCGCAGCGTGGCGGCGTCCACCTTCCAGCGCGCGGCCGCGGCGTTGACCAGCATCCACCGGGCGCGCGCGCCGAGCTCGCGGTATTGGGTGAAGCTGTTCTTGATGGAATTGGAGCCGCCGGTCAGGTGCATGCCCATCATGGGGTCGACATAGGCGCCGGCGTTGCTGCCATGGCGGCTGCGCACCTTGGCCCAGTCGGCATCCAGCTCGTCGGCCAGGATCATCGGCAGCGCCGTCTGGACGCCCTGGCCGAAGTCGAGCCGGTTGATCGTCACGGTGACCTCGCCGTTGGGCGCGATCTCGACGAAGGCGGACGGCTGATGCGTCGGGCCCAGCGGCTTGTCGGCCGGAGCATCGGTCTGCGCCAGGGCCATGCCCGGAAAAGCGCCCAGGGCAAAGCCGCCGACGCCGGCCAGCTTCAGGAAACTGCGGCGCGGCAGCGCGGCGGGCTCGTCGGCCGGGTCGCGGCTCAGCAGGTGCTGCAGGGCGCGGGGCATTTCAGCGCGGTCAAAGTGGTTGAACAGCATGGGGAATCCTTCAGGCAAGGTTTTTCGCGGCATCGGCCACGGCGGTGCGGATGCGGGCGTAGGTGCCACAGCGGCAGATGTTGCCGGCCATGGCCGAGTCGATCTCGGCGGCGCTGGGCTGCTTGCCGCGCGGCAGCGACTTCAGGAACGCGGTGGCGCTCATGATCTGGCCGCTCTGGCAGTAGCCGCACTGCGCCACGTCGTGTTTGACCCAGGCCGCGTGCACGGCCGCGCCCACGCGGTCGGCACCGCCGGTGACGGCTTCGACCGTGGTGAGCCGCTTGCCTTCGGCGGCCGAGATGGGCGTGACGCAGGAGCGGATGGCGGCGCCGTCCAGGTGCACGGTGCAGGCGCCGCACAGCGCCGCGCCACAGCCGAACTTGGTGCCGGTCAGGCCCAGCGTGTCGCGCAGGGCCCAGAGGATGGGGGTGCCGGGGTCGGCATCGACCGTGTGGTTTCGGCCATTGACGTTCAAGGTGCTCATGGGGGGTTCTCCGGGTCAGAAGTTGCCGTCGGTCGGTGTCGGGACGGGAAAGCGGGAAGCGGATCGCCCGACGGTTTCAAACGTCGAACGATGTCGGGAAGTGTCTGCGGCGGCCCCGTCTCGGGTTTGCCGGTTTTGACGCTTTTTTTGCCTTTTCCAACGCCATGCCCATGGAAAAGGAAACCGCCGGCGGCGCCGGAGTTACAGTGCCCCCGGGTGATCCGCCCCCGGTGCGCCACCCTGCCTGGCGCTGTGCGCCGAGACGAATCCCGCCGTTGAACCCCACCGACCATGCCCATTGAAACCCTGGCCCAGGCCATTGGAAAGTTTGCCCAAACCGATGGCGGCCACACCACCGGGATTGAGCGGCTCTCGCTGCTGCGTTGCAGCGTCAGGACCGAGCCCCTGCATTGCATCTACGGGCTCGGGCTGGCCGTGGTCGCGCAAGGGGGCAAGCAGGTCATCCACGGCGAGCACGTGACCCAGTACGGCCCGGGCCAGTCCCTGGTGACGACGGTGGACATGCCCGTGGTGTCCCATGTCACGCACGCCGACGCGGCCAGGCCCCTGCTGGCCATGATGCTCACGCTGGACGCACGCGCGCTGGTGCAGCTGGCGGCCGAGATGGGATTGCCGGCCCCGCCGCGCGACCCGCCCCCGCGCGCGATCTCGCTCAGTCCGCTGGACGAGCCCTTGCTGGATGCGGTGACCCGCCTGGTGCGGCTGCTGGAGGAGCCGCTGCTCATCGCCAGCGTGGCGCCCTTGATCCAGCAGGAGATCATGGTGCGGGTCCTGCTCGGCCCGCACGGGCCGTTTCTGCGGCACCTGGTGGCCTCGGGATCGCCCGGCCATCAGGTCGCCCAGGCCATGGCCTGGCTCAAGCAGAACTTCACGCGCGACGTGCTGATCGACGAGCTGGCCGCCCGCGCGCACATGAGCCCATCGAGCTTCCGGCTGCACTTCCGCGACCTCGCGGGCATGAGCCCCCTGCAGTACCAGAAGCAGCTGCGCCTGCAGGAGGCCCGGCAACTGATGTTGAACCAGGCCCTGGACGCGGGCAGCACCGCGGCGCGCGTGGGCTACGAAAGCGCCTCGCAGTTCAGCCGGGACTACAGCCGCCTGTTTGGCGCGCCGCCCCAGCGCGACATCAAGCGCATGCAGCGCCTGCCCAACGGCGGCGTGGTGGGCGAGCCGGTGCCCTAGAAGCCGGCCCGGGCTTCACGGGTGGGCGCCGCGCCGGCCCCCGCCGCCCGGCGCTCCCGCCGGAAAGTGCAGGGAAAAGACGGTGTGCCGCTCGTCCGAGTCAACGGACACCCGGCCACCGTGGGCCTCCATGATCGCGCGGGTGATCGACAGCCCGAGCCCCGTGCCATCCGAGTCCGGGTGGGCGCGCGACTTGTCGACCCGGTAGAAACGATCGAACAGCCGCAGCGGGTGCTCGGTGTCAATGGTTCCGGCGTTGGAAACGCTCAAGGCGGTCCCCTGATCGCTGCGCCGGATGGCCACCAGGACCTCGCCCGCCTCGGGGGAATGCCTCAGCGCGTTCGACAGCAGATTGCTGATGGCGCGCCGCACCATCAGCCCGTCCCCGACGATCTCGGCGTCACCGTCCAGCGTCAAGCGGATCCGCTTCTCATCTGCCACCGCGTCGTAGAAGTCGAACAGCGCCCGCACCTCGCGGTCCAGCGATATGGCTTCGCGGTGGGGAAGCTCGATGCCGTGTTCGGTCTTGGCCAGGAACAGCATGTCGGACACCATGCGCGCCAGACGCTGGAACTCCTCGGCGTTGGAGGCCAGGATGTCGCGGTAGGCGTCGGCGTCGCGCTTTTGCGCCAGCGACACCTGGGTCTGGGTCAGCAGGTTGTTGATGGGGGTGCGCAGCTCGTGGGCCAGATCGCTGGAGAACTCCTGCAGGCGCGCGAAATCCGCCTGCAGCCGCCCGAGCATGGTGTTGAGGCTTTCGGCGAGATCGGCGAACTCCACCGGCACGGCCTCGACGGGCATGCGCTGGTCCAGCTTCTGGGCGGTGACGGTCATGGCGCGCTCTTTCATGACGCGCAGCGGCGCCAGGCCGCTGCGCGCCGCGCACCAGCCCAGCACGCCGCTGACCAGGATGGCCCCCAGCGAGTAGAGCGCCAGGGTCTGGCTCAGCGCCCGCATGAAATGCGCGTGGTGCCCCGTGTCCAGCGCGATCCGCAGTTGCAGGGGCTGGCGCGCGCTGTCCGGGCCGCCCGAAGCGGCCGGGGGCTCGACGCGCGCGCTCAGGCCGCGCAGCGTCTGGCCGTCGCTGGTCCAGTCGGTGGGGCCGGTGCCGGCGTCGACCGAAGCGAGCTCGAGGGGAAAGACCATGCCCTCGGTCCCGTGCACCAGGCGCTCGCCCCGACGCAGATCGATGAAGAGCCCATGGTGGCTGCCCAGCAGTTCATCCAGCCGGCTGGAGAGCTGCTCCGGCGACGGCGACTCGGCGACGATCTTCTGAACCAGGCCGATCTTGTCCCGCAGATAGTCCCGGTCCAACTCAACAAAGTGGCGGCTGGTCGCCATCGCCACCAGCACGGCCAGCCCCACCAGCACGGTGGCCGACACCAGCGCGTAGAAAGCGGTCAGGCGCGCGGTCAGCGAGAGTCGCCCGGGCATCAGTCGGAAGCCTCCGGCACTTCCAGCACATAGCCCATGCCACGCACGGTCTGGATCAGGCGGGGCTCGAAGCCATCGTCCACCTTGCCCCGCAGGCGCCGCATGGCCACCTCGATCACATTGGTGTCGCTGTCGAAGTTCACGTCCCACACCTGCGAGGCGATCAGGGAGCGCGGCAACACCTCGCCGTGGCGGCGCATCAGCAGCTCCAGCAAACCGAATTCCTTGGCGGTGAGGTCGATGCGTTTGCCCGACCGCGTCACGCGTCGGCGCAGCAGGTCCAGCTCCAGGTCGGCCACCTGCAGCGTGGTGGCTTCCAGCCCCGTGCGCCCCCGGCGCAGGATGGTGCGCACCCGGGCCAGCAGCTCGGCGAACGAAAACGGCTTGACCAGGTAGTCGTCGGCCCCCAGCTCCAGGCCCTTGACGCGGTCTTCCACCTGATCGCGCGCGGTGAGAAACAGCACCGGCATCTCCCGCCCCTGGCCGCGCAGGCTGCGCAGGACCTGCCAGCCGTCCATGCCCGGCAGCATGACGTCCAGGATCAACAGGTCGTGGTCGCCTTCGAGCCCGTGGTGCAGGCCGTCGATGCCGTTGGTGACGAGATCCACCACATAGCCCGCCTCGCGCAGGCCTTGTCGCAAATAGTCGCCCGCCTTGGGCTCGTCTTCAACAATCAGAATCTTCACGGTCGCGCTCCTGGTCGCTAGTTTGCCTGCGCATACAGCCGCGCGGACGAAAATGACAGCTTTGTCATCCAGCCGACAGGATGATGACGGAGAGCCCCCCGCAGAATCCGTCCCGTTTGATCCAAATCAAAAAGGAGCGATTGCCGTGAATTCCCCTTTCCATGTTCGGGCGACCCGCCGGCTGCTGGTGGCAGCCGCGCTCGCCGGGCCTTTGGCCTTGTCGGCCCAGACCGCGCCCCCGGAGCCTGACTGGCGACAGGCCAACGAGGCCGTCGGGACGCTCAAGCGCGGCCACATCGACGTGCTCAAGTGGGAACAGGCCAACCCGTCGGCCGAGCCGGCGGACACCACCCCGGTCACCGGCCTGGCCCTGCCCACGCCCGAACACGCCGTTCGCCAGGCCTGGCGGCTGCACCGCGACCTGGCCAGCCCGCTGGCCCGCCTCGGCGACCAGAACGGGCAGCGGATCGCGAGCGGTCTCTGGACCGAGCTGGACCCCGGCCTGCAGCGCCGCATCGACGACATGGACGAACTGCTGGAGGTGGCGGCCGAGGCCCGCAAGGCCTGGTTTCAGGCCGTGGCCGCGCAGCAGATCCAGAAGCATCAGCGCGACCTGCTGGACGCCGCCCAGGCGGCCAGCGAACTGGGCCAGCGCATGGTGAGCGTGGGCAACTGGAGTGCGCTGCAGCGGTCCCGGGTGCAACTGGCCACATCGGCGGCGCGCATGGACCACCGGCGCGCCCAGTACGCGGCCGTTCAGGCACAGGCCAAGCTGCTGACGCTGCTGGGCCTGTCCGGTGAACACGACGCGGTGGCGCTGCCCGACCGCCTGCCCGACCTGCCAGCGCAGGCGCTGGAGGCGTCCGATCTGCGGCAACGCGCGGCCGCCGTGCAGGCCCAACTGCCCGCGGCCGAGCGCATGCGCAACCGGGCCCTCACCCGCGTGGCCCTGGGCGCCTACCAAGCCAGCCATGCGCTGGCGCAGGCCAGTCGGGACGACGTATTGAAAGAGCGGACCTTCATCACCGAAGAAACCGTGCTGCACTACAACGGCATGCTCAAGAGCGTGTGGGATCTGCTGGACGAAGTCCGCAACCAGGCGCAGGCCACCATCGACGCCATCGGCGCCCAGCGCGATTTCTGGATCGCCGACACCGACCTGCAGTGGGTATTGCAAGGCGGCAGCCCCGACAGCTTTGTATCGCTGGGCGGTGGCGCCGAAGCCCCCGCAGCCGCAGCGCATTGACAGGACCCCTTCATGACCATCAACAACCCAAGACGACAGTTTTTCGCTGGCGCCGCGGCCTCCGTGGCCGGCCTGGCGGTGGCGCGCTCCGCGCTGGCGGGCCTGCCCGAGCCCGTCATCCAGACCTCGGTGGAAACCGCGCCGCCGCTGGTGCCCACCACCGGCCGGCCCTACAACCCGGTGGTGACCCTCAACGGCTGGACGCTGCCCTGGCGCATGAACAACGGCGTGAAGGAATTCCACCTGGTGGCCGAGCCGGTGGTGCGCGAGGTGTCGCCCGGCTTCAAGGTCAACATGTGGGGCTACAACGGCCAGAGCCCGGGCCCGACGATCGAGGTGGTCGAGGGCGACCGCGTTCGCATCTTCGTGACCAACAAGCTGCCCGAGCACACCACCATCCACTGGCACGGCCAGCGCCTGCCCAGCGGCATGGACGGCGTGGGCGGGCTGACCCAGCGCGCCATTCCCGTGGGCAAGACCTACGTCTATGAGTTCGAGGCGCGCCGCCCCGGCAGCTTCATGTACCACCCGCACGCCGACGAGATGGTGCAGATGGCCATGGGCATGATGGGCATGTGGGTGACGCACCCCAAGGCCCAACACCCGCACATCAGCGCCGTGGACCGGGACTTCTGCTTCCTGCTCAACGCCTTCGACGTGGAGCCCGGCAGCAAGACGCCGAAAATCAACACCATGACGGACTTCAACATCTGGTGCTGGAACAGCCGCGTCTTCCCGGCCATCGACAGCCTGAACGTGCGCCTGAACGACCGCGTGCGCATCCGCATCGGCAACCTCACCATGACCAACCACCCGATCCACCTGCACGGCCACGAGTTCCTGGTCACCGGCACCGACGGCGGCCCGACGCCGCCCAGCACGCGCTGGCCCGAGGTGACCACCGATGTGGCCGTGGGCCAGATGCGCCAGATCGAGCTGATCGCCGACGAAGAGGGCGACTGGGCGATGCACTGCCACAAGAGCCACCACACCATGAACGCCATGGGGCACGACGTGCCGACCATGATCGGCGTGGACCACCGCGGCCTGGTCGGCAAGATCCAGAAGGTCGCGCCCGACTACATGCTGATGGGCGAGCGCGGCATGGCCGACATGGGCGAGATGCAGATGCCCATCCCCGACAACACGGCGCCCATGATGACCGGCACCGGCCAGTTCGGCCCGCTGGAGATGGGCGGCATGTTCACGGTGTTCAAGGTGCGCAAGGACCAGAAGCCCGGCGACTACAAAGACCCCGGGCCTTACAAGTTCCCCGAAGGCACCGTGGCTTACGAGTGGAACGGCACACTCCCTCCAGCACCGCGCCCCGCCGCCAGCAGCGATGCCGCGCCGGCCGCCGCCAAGGCGGTCAAGCCCACGGGCAAAAGCATGCAGCATTGAGACCTCTGTTTTTCGTTCCCCTTCCTACCCCTCCCCTGAAAGAACCCACATGAGCTTTGCACGATCCTTCCTGCCCTCCCGCTCCGCGCTGTTTTTCTCCGGCGTCTTGTTGGCCACCACGGCCGCCATGGCCGCCGGCAATCACGCCGGTGGGCACCACGACTCCCCGATCGGGAAGCCCGGCGTGGCCTCGAAAGTCAATCGCACGATCCAGGTGGACATGGCTTCCGGGATGCGCTTCAAGCCGGCGGACATTCCGGTCAAGAAGGGCGAGACGATCCGCTTCGTTCTGAAGAACACCGACGTCGTCAAGCACGAGTTCAGCCTGGGCACGCCGCAGGAGCTGCTGGAGCACTACGAGGTGATGAAGAAATTCCCCGACATGGAACACGACGAACCCAACAAGATTTCGCTGGCACCCGGTCAACAGGGCGAAGTGATCTGGACATTCACCAAAGCCGGCGCCGTGGATTTCGCCTGCCTGCACGTCGGGCACTTCGACGCCGGCATGAAGGGCCAGGTCAAGGTGGCGGCGAAATGACGCGGGCCCGCGTCGGCTCGCCCCTTCCCCGTGTTCATTCACAAAAGGAACTCCCCATGAAAACCCTCCCCGCCGCATTGGCCACCCTGGCCGTCGCCCTGTCGTTCTGGGCGGTGGGCCCGGCGTTCGCCCAAACAACCTCGGACCCCGGCAAAGCGGGCGTGGCCGCCATGCCCGCCATGACCGACGGTGAAGTCAAGAAGATCGACAAGGACGCCGGCAAGATCACCATCAAGCACGGTGAGATCAAGCACATGGAGATGCCCGGCATGACCATGGTGTTCGTGGTCAAGGACAAGGCCCTGCTGGACACGGTGTCGGTCGGCGCCAAGATCCGGTTCATGGCCGCCAACGAGAACGGTCGGATGGTGGTGACCGACATACAGCCCGCGAAGTGAGCACCCGACCCCGGTGGGTCTTCCTGGTCGCCACCGGCCTGGCGTTGGCGGGGCTGGTGGCGGCCTGGGCGCTGTGGTGGAGCCCAGCGGCGCCACCACCCGCCCTGTTGCGCACGGACGATGCGCAGTTGCTGGAACGGGGGCGCCAGGTCTATGTGGCCCAGTGCGCCAGTTGCCTACAAACCAAGGGTCGTGGGTTCGAATCCTGCCAGCCGCGCCAGAATTTCGTTTCTGGATCAACGGGTTAGACGTTTTCGCGTCTGGCCCGTTTTCTTTCTACGCGACTTCATTTCCGCACCGGCTTTTCAGCCGTTTCCGAGTCGGCGCAGGTCCAGACCTTCCTTAGGTCTCATACCCATCTGCGTACCCGCCCTTTGTAAGCCTCGTACTCTGCCCCGAATAGAGACACCAACACACGTTCTTCCGGAATGATCTGGAACCGAGTGATGTAAAGCACGAACAAGACAACCCACAGGACGGCGAACGGATTCGCCAGAAACACGGCCCACGCCAACAGGGTCAGCAAGAGCCCCACATACATGGGGTTGCGCGTGTACCGGTACACGCCTTGGACGACCAACGAGGACGCCAAGCTTGCCTTGACCGGGTTCACGGTGGTCTTGGCGCGCCGAAACGCAACCATTCCGGCAATGGCGATGCCTTGGCCGACGCCCACCAGAACGACGGCGCAGAGCACGCGGGCCAGGTAGGGCATCTGTACAAGGCCCGCGACGGCTGGCGTCAGCCACATCAGAAGCGCCAGGATAAGCGTCACGATGGGGGGAGGAACCTTCAGTTCAAGCATGCTCATATCACTCCAGGATGCGCGCTCAAACCAGCATCGATTGCTGGGCGAAGATGCCCGCCATCGCGCCCTGCGACGATGCCTGGGTGACCGAGGGCAAGAAGGGCGTCGTGAGGTCGCCGGCGGCGTAGATGCCGGGCATGCTGGTTTGGCGGCGCTCGTCGACCTTGAGGACGATGCCGCTGGGCGTATCGGCCGTGGCGAGGCTCAGGGATTCGTGCAGGCTTGCGGACGGCTTGTTGCGCGGCTGGGCGAACAGGATGTCGACCGCGATATGACGGCCGGTATCGAGATTGACGGTGGCGATGCGGCCCTGGTGGTGGGCGATCTCGACGATCCGGCCGTCGGCGACAGGGATGTTGCGACGCACCAGATCGGCCTGGATATCGGGCGCAATGTCGTGACCATCGGCGAAGACGGTCAACTTGTCGGTCCAATCGAGGAACAGCCTGACCTGATTGTGAGATTGCGGGCCGGACCAGACGACGCCCCAATGCTGGCCGGCGACTTCAAAGCCGTCGCAGTAGGGGCAGGGCACGATGGACGTGCCCCAGCTTTCGGCAAAGCCTGGAACTTTGGGCATCTGGTCGGCGACGCCATAGCTCAGGATCAGGCGGCGCGCCGCGAGGCTTTTGCCATCGGCAGTGAGGACGGAGAAATTGTCGATGGCGCCGGAGACGCTGTCGGCCCGGGCATTGACCAGCTTGACCGTGGGATAACGCGCCAGCTGCTGCCGCGCCTCGACCAAGATGTCCAGCGGTGGCTTGTGATCGTGGCCGAGCAGGCCATGCGAGTGGCCTGCGAAGCGATTGCGCGGCAGGCCGGTATCGAGAACGGTGACCTTGCGGCGGGCACGGCCGAGCTGCAGGGCGGCGGCGAGGCCGGCAAAGCTGCCGCCGATGATGATGACGTCATTCATGGTGATGGGCTCCGTGTGGTGGATGGAGGGGGGCGGGCAAGTTAATGGACTTTTAAGTACATTAATGTGCGCGAGCTATAGTGAACTGTCAAGTCCACTAAATCCGACCATGCCCAGTCCTCCAGTTCCCGCTCCCAAGCCCCAACGCGGCCGGCCACGCGATCCTGAGCGCGGCCAGCGCATCCTGGACGCGGCGCAGCGGCACTTCAACGAACATGGCCTGGAGCGTGCCAGCGTGGATGCCATCGCTGCGGACGCCGGTGTGTCCAAGATGACCGTGTACAGCAACTTCGGCTCCAAGGAGGGGCTGTTCCAGGCGGTCGTGCGTGACAGGTCGGCTGCGGTGGTGGCTGAGTTCCCGGGCGCTGGGTCGCTCGACCCGGACCAGCCGGAGAAGGCGCTGCTGGTGATCGGCGCCCGGTTTCTCGCACTGGTGCGCGGGGATGCCTTGGGCGCGTTGCGCGCTGTCTACGGTGTCGCGGGGGTGCAGCCGGAGGTCTGCCGTGCGCTGTACAAAGACGGCCCGGAACGTGTGAACGGCGAACTGGCTGCCTACCTGCGCCGTGCCAACGCCGCGAGCACGTTGAAGGTGCGCAATCCGCTTCAGGCCGCGGACCTGTTTTTGTCGATGTTCCTGGGCTCGGGGCACATCCGGGGACTGCTGAAGCTGGAGATGCCGGATGCGCGGGAAAACAGGGCTCTTCTGCGCGAGGCCGTACGGGTCTTCATGGCGGCCTACGGCGCGTAGGCTCCACAATGCGGCCTGAGGCCGTGAGCACGCGGCGGGCCCGGGAAGCCCGCGCTGAATCTGACTTTTTTGTCATCCCGGCGTCATCTCTCCAACCCGATCCCCTTTCTACAGTGCCCCCATGGCTTGGCGGTTGCGGCAGCCCACCGAGGGTCCGATGCCCGCCAGACCGGCTCCAGGCGTTTTTGCCTGGGTTCTGTCATGAAAGGAAATCGGTATGTCCCAGTGGATGCCCACGTTCACGCGACGCCACTTCCTCGGCAGCCTGGGCGCGCTGGGCGCGGCCGGGTCCGCGCCGGGGGTTCTGGCCGCCACCCCCGGTGTCTCCGACACCATGGCCGCAGCCATCATCGGCATTGAAAAAGAAGCGGCGGACTTCGCCAACCCGCTGCGGCTGCCCGGCGGCAGCGGCCTCTATGGCGTGCTTCCCGCGTCCGAATTCCGCGAGGTGCATGTGGTGCGCAGCGCCATCGAGGTGCTGCCCGGCCGGCGCACCCCCATCCTGGCCTACGCGGTGGAGTCGGGCGGCAAGACCTTCCTGAACCCCGCTCTGTTGGCCCGCCGGGGCGACGAGATGCGGGTGCGGCTGATCAACCGCATCGATCAACCCACCGTCATCCACTGGCACGGCCTGAGCGTGGATTCGCGCAACGACGGCAACGGTCTCAACGTGGTACCCCCTGGGGGCCGCATGGACTACGCCTTTGCCCTGCGCGACCGCGCGTCCATGTACTGGTACCACCCCCATGCGCACGGTTACATCCCGCAGCAGGCCTACCACGGGCTGGCCAGCCTGCTGTTCGTCGAAGACGACGAAGAGGCCGCGCTGCGCAAGGAGCTGGACCTGGCCCTGGGCGACAGCGAAATCCCCCTGGTGCTGCAGGACCGCGAGTTCGACGCACAGGGCCGGCTGCGCTACGCGCCGACCGCGGCCCAGTCCTTCGGGGGCTGGGTGGGCGACCGTCTGCTGGTCAACCTGACCGAGCGACCGTTCATCCAGGCCGGGCGCCGCATCGTGCGCTTTCGCATCCTCAACGGCTGCAACGCGCGCAGCTACCGGCTCGCGTTCGTGCAAGGCGGTCGCCGCCTGGGCTTCTTCCTGGCGGGCACCGACGGCGGCTTGCTGGCCCAGCCGCTGCGCATCGACCAGACCTTCATCTCCCCCGGCCAGCGGCTGGACGTGCTGGTGGACCTGCGCGAAGCCGATCCCGGCCGGCCGGTGACGCTGGCCTCGCTCGCCTTCGACCCCATGCACGCCGAGGGCGGCCACGACATGGGCCAAGCGGCAGGCCCTGCCGCGCCCGTCATGGCCGGCATGGACCACAGCCAGCACGGCGCAGCGCCCGCGGCAGAGCCGTCCACCCCGATGGCGATGGAGGGCGACGCGCGTGCGCTGATGCGCATCGACCTGAAACCTTCGGCCAAATACGAGCGCCGCATGCCCACGGTGCTGTCCAGCCTGCCTGCGGCGATCACGTCCCCGAACCCGCCGCGCCGCCTGCGGCTCGGCCACAACGGCCAGGGCAACTGGACGATCAACGGCGGGCTCTTCGACTCGAAGGTGGCGGCGCTGAGCGTGCAGCGCGGTGCCCGCGAGACCTGGCTGATCGAAAACGCCGAACGCAGCATGCCCCACCCCATGCACATCCACGGTTTTTCGTTCCGGGTGATCGAGCGCCTGGGAAGCCCCGCGCTGGTGCGCGATCTGGCTGGCGCCCGGGGCCTGCTGCCGCAGGACCAGGGCGTCGTGGACACCGTGCACGTGTGGCCCGGCGAATCGGTGCGCATCGCCATCGACTTCAACCACCCGCACGCGGGCGACCAGGACTACGTGTTTCACTGCCACTCGCTGGAACACGCCGAAGCGGGGATGATGCTGAGGTATACGGTGAAGACATGAAATCACCATCGCGCCGGAGGTCAACATGAAGCACCCTGCATCGCCCCAAGCGCATCAACCCAGAAGCCTGTGGCGAACGCGCTTTGGCGTCGGCTGGCTGGTGCTGGGCGCGGTCGCGGCGTTCTTTCTGCTGACCGAGCACCGGGCACACCTCTTCGGCGCCCTGCCGTTTCTGCTGATCCTGGCCTGCCCGTTGATGCATCTGTTCATGCACCGCGGCCATGGCGCTCATGGTCATCACGGAAGTCCTGAGCAACCGCGGACCGGGGCCGATGAGACAGACCAGACGAACCCGGGAGATCGGTCATGAATCCCGGCGAAACGGCCTATGGCCTGTGGTCTCTGGTGGCCCTCAATTCGGCCGTTTTCATCCTGTTCGCCTTCAGCTTCTTCAAGCCGGCCACCGCGCGCGACTGGCGCAGCTTTGGCGCCTTTTCCGCTTTCATCGTGGCCCTGTTTGTCGAGATGTACGGCTTCCCGCTGACCATCTACCTGATGTCGGGATGGCTGGCCACCCGGTTCCCGGGTCTTGACCTGTTGACCCATGACAGCGGCCACCTGTGGTCCACCTTGCTGGGCGAAACCGGCGATCCCCATTTCGGTGTTCTGCATCTGGTCAGCTACGTTTTTCTGGGGTATGGCTTCTACCTGCTGTCGAGCGCGTGGCATGTGCTGTACCACGCGCAGCGCCAGCACTCGCTGGCGACCACCGGGCCATACGCCCGCGTCCGGCATCCGCAGTACCTGGCCTTCGTGTTGATCCTGCTGGGCTTCCTTCTGCAGTGGCCCACGTTGCTGACCTTGATCATGTTTCCTGTCTTGCTCCTGATGTATGGTCGTCTCGCCATCACCGAGGAGCAGGAAATGCACAAGCAGTTCGGGGAGACGTACGATGCATACGCCCAGTCCATACCTCGGTTCATCCCGCGCTTGGGCAAGGCATGGTCGGCGGCCGACTCTGAACCGAAGGAATGATCTGGGCTTTTGCAGGCAGCAGGCGTTTCGTTTGTTCAGGGGTGTGATCCAGAAAAAAAGATCTTTTGCTTCTGAAAGGGGGTTCCATGAATCAGCCTGACAACGACGCCCAGACGCCATCGTTCTGGCGCCGCCCGGCCGGCATGGCGCTGGCAACGGTGGCCTTGATCGCGGGCTTTTTCCTGCTGCGTGAGCACTGGGGCCATGTCCTGGGTTACTGGCCCTACCTGCTGTTGCTCGCCTGTCCGCTGATGCATCTGATGCACGGGCATGGCCATGGAGGCCATGGAAGTCATGGCGGGCACCGGCAGCCGCCGGGGCGCATCGACAACAACAGGGAATAGGCTCATGGACATGAACGAACACCACCACCACGGCAGCGGTGCACCGTCCCAATCGGCCGAGCCAACGGATCTGAAAGACCCCGTGTGCGGCATGACCGTCACGGCGCAGTCCGCTCACACGCTGACGCATGAAGGTCGGCCCTATTACTTCTGCAGCGCCAAGTGCCAGGGCAAGTTCGCGGCGAACCCGCGGCAATACCTCGCGCCCGAGCCCCCGGTAGAGGCGGCTCCAGCGGCGGCCGGCACGGTCTACACCTGCCCCATGCATCCGGAGATTCGCCAGGACCATCCCGGCAACTGCCCCAAGTGCGGCATGACGCTGGAGCCCCTGCTGCCCGAACTCGACGACGATGACAACCCCGAGTTGCGCGATTTCCAGCACCGCTTCTGGTGGACCTTGCCGCTCACCGTGGTCGTCACCGTGCTGGCCATGTTCGGCCACCAGCTGCAGTGGTTCGAGTCCACAACCCAGACCTGGATCGAACTGCTGCTGTCGATCCCCATCGTGCTGTGGGCCGGCTGGCCGTTCTTCTCGCGCGGCTGGCAGTCCGTGGTGAACCGCAGTCCCAACATGTGGACCTTGATCGGTCTGGGCACGGGGGCGGCCTTCGTCTACAGCGTGGTCGCCACGGTCGCGCCCCAGGTGTTCCCGGACTCTTTCGTCTCCATGGGCCGCGTCGCGGTGTACTTCGAGGCCGCTGCCGTCATCATCTCGCTCACACTGCTGGGACAGGTGCTCGAACTCAAGGCCCGCTCGCAGACCTCGGCGGCCATCAAGTCGTTGCTGGGCCTGGCGCCCAAGACCGCCCGGCGCATCCGGTCGGACGGCACCGAAGAGGACGTGCCGCTGACCCATGTGCATGTGGGCGATCTGCTGCGCGTGCGCCCCGGCGAAAAAGTCCCGGTGGACGGCGAGGTCACGGAAGGCGGCAGTTCGGTCGACGAATCCATGCTCACGGGCGAGCCGATGCCGGTGGCCAAACGCGTGGGCGACAAGGTGATCGGCGCCACGCTCAACACCAGCGGCGCGCTGGTGATGCGTTCGGAGCGCGTCGGCGCGTCCACCGTGCTGTCGCAGATCGTGCAGATGGTGGCGCAGGCACAGCGCTCCCGCGCGCCCATGCAGCGCATGGCCGACGTGGTGGCGGGCTACTTCGTCGTCACGGTGGTGGGCATCGCGCTTCTGACCTTCTTCGGCTGGGGCCTGTTCGGCCCCGAACCGCGCTGGGTGTTCGGCCTGATCAACGCGGTGGCGGTGCTGATCATTGCCTGCCCCTGCGCGCTGGGCCTGGCCACCCCCATGTCCATCATGGTCGCCACCGGCCGCGGCGCCACGCAAGGTGTGCTGTTCCGGGACGCGGCGGCCATCGAGAACATGCGCAAGATCGACACCCTCATCATCGACAAGACCGGCACGCTCACCGAAGGCCGCCCGACCTTCGAGCGCGCCGTTCCCGCGCCCGGTTTTGACGCCGACGAGGTGCTGCGCCTGGCCGCCAGCCTGGACCAGGGCAGCGAACACCCGCTGGCCGAGACCATCGTGCGCGCCGCGCGGGAGCGCGGCATGGCGCTGGACAAGCCCGAGAACTTCGAATCCGGCTCGGGCATCGGCGTGCGGGGGCAGGTGGCCGGGCGCCAGCTGGCGCTGGGCAACACCACGCTGATGGAACAGGCCGGTGTCTCGGTGGTCGCCCTGGTGCCGCAGGCCGAGGCCCTGCGCGCCGAAGGTGCCAGCGTGATGCACCTGGCGGTCGATGGCCAACTGGCGGGCCTGCTGGCGGTGTCCGACCCCGTCAAGGCCAGCACGCCGGAAGCTCTGGCCACGCTCAAGGCCTCTGGGCTGCGCATCGTGATGGCCACCGGCGACGGCCTGACCACGGCCCGGGCGGTGGCGGCCCGCCTGGGCATCGACGAGGTGCATGGCGAGGTCAAGCCGGCCGACAAGCTGCTGCTGGTGGAACGGTTGCAGAAGGAAGGGCGCGTGGTGGCCATGGCCGGCGACGGCATCAACGACGCGCCAGCGCTGGCCAAGGCCGACGTCGGCGTGGCCATGGGCACCGGGACCGATGTGGCGATGAACAGCGCGCAGGTCACGCTGGTCAAGGGCGATCTGCGCGGGATCGCGATTGCGCGGGCGCTGTCGGAAGCGACCGTGGGCAACATGAAGCAGAACCTGGTGTTTGCCTTCTTCTACAACGCGCTGGGCATCCCGGTTGCGGCCGGCGTGCTGTATCCGCTCACCGGCTGGCTGCTGTCGCCATTGATCGCCGCGCTGGCCATGAGCCTGAGCTCGGTGTCGGTGATCGGCAATGCGCTGCGTCTGCGGGGAACGGCGCTCAAATAGCCTCTGGATGCTGCGCACGAAAGGTCGTCACCATGCCGATTGATTGCGCCGCGTCACCCAACACCGGCAAGGCGGTGCAAGCCGGCAAACGCCGCGCCTGCGGGGTCCTGCTGCAGGCGGCCCTCGCCGCCCTGGCCTGGGACGCCATGCCGGCTGCGCACGCGCAGGAGCCGGATGGGCGCGACATCATCGAGCGGGTTGAGCACTTGCTGTGGGGCAGCACCGTGCAGGGTCAGTACCAGATGACCATCACCACGCCACGCTGGCAGCGCACGCTCGCGTTGCGGGTCTGGATTGAACGGCCCCGGCGCTCCTTTGTGCGCATCCTGTCGCCGGCCAAGGAGGCGGGCATCGGTTCGTTGCGCATCGGCACCGACATGTGGAACTACTTGCCCAACGTGGAACGGGTGGTCAAGATTCCACCGTCGATGATGTTGCAGCCCTGGATGGGCTCGGACTTCACCAACGACGATCTGGTCAAGGAGAGCAGCGTTCTGGAGGACTACACCCACAAGGTACTCGGCACCTCGACCGTGGACGGCCAGGACGCATACCAGGTCGAAGCCATGCCCAAACCCGAGGCGGCCGTGGTCTGGGGTCGGGTGCTGTACTCGGTGCGCAAGGGCGACTTCATGCCCTTGAAGCAGGAATACTTCAGCGAGCGAGGGGAATTGGTGCGGGTACTGAGCTTTTCCGAAGTGCGCCAGCTGGGCGGGCGCACCCTGCCGACGCGCTGGGAGATGCGACCGCTGGCCAAACCCGGCAACGTCACCACCGTGCTGCTGAAGGAAGCGGTTTTCGACCGACCCGTGGACGAGGCGGTTTTCACCCAAAGCCATTTGCAGAATCCATGAGCGCGCCCCTAAGCCCGACCTTTCCGCCGCCACGCAGCGCGGCGGCGGATGGTGCCGGGGCGCCTTCTGCCGAGCCGGTGGTGCGGCTGGAGCAGGTCACGCGGGTGTACCAGCAAGACGGCATGGCGGTGCGTGCGCTCGATGGTGTCGATCTGGCGATTGCTCGTGGCGACTTTGCCGTGCTGGTGGGCCCTTCGGGTTCGGGCAAGACCACCTTGCTGAACGTGATGGGCGGACTGGATTCGCCCACGACGGGGCGCATCTGGATCGCAGGCGTCGAAACCGGCAGCATGAGCAAGGCCGAACTGTCGCAGATGCGCCTGCACCAGATTGGCTTTGTGTTTCAGGAGTTCAACCTGATTCCTGTGTTGTCGGCTCTGGAGAACGTCGAGTTCGTGATGTTGCTGCAGGGCGTTCCCGAGGCGCAGCGCCGTGCCCGCGCCATGGACATGCTGCAGGAACTGGGCCTGCAGGGCCTGGAGCATCGGCGCCCGGCCGAGCTCTCGGGTGGGCAGCAGCAGCGCGTCGCGGTGGCGCGGGCGATTGCCGCCGAACCCGTGATCGTGCTGCCCGATGAGCCCACCGCCAATCTCGATTCCAAAGCCGGCGCCGCGCTGATGGACCTGATGCGGCGCCTGAACGAAGAGAAGGGCGTGACCTTTGTGTTCTCCACCCACGACCCGATGGTGGTGGAGCGGGCGCGACGGGTGATCCGGCTGCGCGACGGGCGGGTTGAGTCGGATGAGCGCAAGCCCACGGCGCAGGCAGGCCGGCCATGATGCTCGGCAAACTCGCCTGGTGCAACGTGCTGCGCAACCGGCGGCGTTCGGCGATCACGGTGTTGTCGATCGCCACGGGGCTGGCGGCGCTGACCTTCATCTGGGCCTTCATCGATGGCATGAACCAGCAGATGATTCAAAACAGCACGCGCTTCCTGACGGGCGACATGCAGGTGCACCAGCGCGGCTACCACACCGACCCCACGCTCGACCTGACCATGGAGCAAGTCGCGCCGGTGCTGGCGGCGGTGCGCGCCGACCCCAACGTGGAAGCCGCCGCCATTCGCCTGGAGGGCAAGGCCCTGGCCAGCCGCGGAGACAAGTCGCGCGGCATCGTGTTGGTGGGGGTGCAGCCGCGCGAGGAGGCGCTGGTGAGCGTGTTGTTCAACGCCGTTGTCAGTGGTCAGGCGCTGCAAGACGGCCAGAGCGGCGTGTTGATCGGCGAGCAGTTCGCGCAGGCCCTGGGCCTGGCGGTGGGCGACGATTTGCTGCTGATCGGGCAGGCCTATGACGGCTCGGTGGCCAGCGGACGTTTTCCGGTGCGCGGCGTGTTTCGCACCCGTATCGACGAGCTGGATGGCCGGGTGGCGGTGATGCCCCTGGAGGCGGTGCGCGAGTTCTTCGCCGCGCCGACCGGGGCCAGCGCCATCGCGCTGCGGCTGCGTGAGCGTGCACGGATCGATGCGACCCAGGCGCGTCTGTCGCAGCGCCTGGGTGTGGGCTACGAGGCGCTGGCCTGGCCGCAACTGCTGCCCCTGGTGGCGGTCAGCGCGCGCTTCCACGAGGTCATGGCCTGGGTGGTGCTGGTGGTGTTTTTCGGCATCGTGGCGGCGGCGGTGGCCAACCCGATTCTGATGGCGGTGCTGGAACGCACGCGTGAGTTCGGCATCATGTTGGCGCTGGGCACCAGCCGCGCCCGCCTGCTCGGCCTGGTGTTGCTCGAAGCCCTGTTGCTGGGCGCGCTCGGTCTGCTGGTGGGCAATCTGCTGGGTTTGTCCGTCACGGCGCTGTTTGCCCGCGTGGGTATCAACCTGGGGGCCTTTGGCGCGGCCCTGCGCACCATGCCGGGGCTGGAGGATGTGATCTTCCCGGTGATCCGCTGGGAACGCAGCGCCATGGTCTCGCTGCTGGTGTTCGCCACGGCGTGTATCGCCGCGCTGTATCCGGCGGCAAAGGCGGCTCGGCTGGAGCCAGTGGCCGCCATCCGGGGGCTCACCGGAACAGGCTCCGCGAGGGGCCCGCGTGGCGGCGCACCGGGGCGGGTCTGGCCGGTGTTTCTGTTGATCGCCGCGCGCAACATCCTGCGCAACCGCCGGCGCACCGCCATCACCGCCGGCGGCACGGCGTTTGGCATCGTCGCCTTTGTTTTTCTGTTCAGCTACTTCGACGGGTTCGGCGAGGAGTTGATCGAGAACTCCACCCGATACGTCACCGGCCACGTGCAGGTGGAGCACCGTGGTTTTCGGCAGGACTACGCGCCCGAATTGGCGTTTGACGGCGCGCAGGCGCTGCTGCAACAGCTGCGCGCGGCGCCCGAGGTGGTGGCGGCGGCACCGAGGGTGCAGGCGCAGGCATTGGCCAGCAGCGCGGCCAAGTCCGAAGGCATCCTGCTGGTGGGCATCGTGCCCGAGGTCGAGCGCGAGGTCACCTTCATCCACCGCACACTGGTCGAAGGCAAGCCGCTCAGCAGTGGCTCGGACCGCGACATCCTGATCGGCCGCAAGCTGGCCGAGCGCCTGGGTGTTCGCCTGGGGGAAAAGGTGGTGGTGATGGCGCAAGCCGCCAATGGCGAACTCGGCACCAGCGCTTTGCGTGTTGCCGGAATCTTCGCCACCGAGAGCGGCTCCTTCGACGGCGCGATGGCTTTTGTCACGCTGCCGGCGGCGCAATCGCTGCTGTCCCTGGGCTCCCGGGTGTCCACCATCAATCTGCGATTGCGTGACCGCTCCACGCTGGACGCCAGTCTGCCCGCTTTGCGTCAACGGCTCGCCAACCCCTCGCTGACCTTGGAGCCCTGGCAAACGCTGTTGCCACAGGTGCAGGAGATGGTGCGCATGAACCGCGTCATCGGCAACATCGTGCTGGCGATTGCCTTCCTGGTGATCGCGATCGCCATCATGAACACGGTCTTCATGGCGGTGGCCGAGCGCACGCGTGAGTTTGGTGTGTTGATGGCGCTGGGCACGCCACCCGCCGCGATTCAACGCGTGGTGGTGTACGAGACCCTCGCGCTGATGTTGCTCGCGTCCTTCATCGGTTACGGCGTGGGCGTGTTGCTGGTGGTCTATTTTGGGCGCCATGGCATCGACCTGTCGGGCTTCTTTCGCGGCTACTCGGCCATCCCGGGGCTCACCGGCATCGTCCACCCCAAGCTGGTGCTCAGCCACATCGGTCCGCCGGGCCTGGTGTTGTTTGTGGCCAGCGTCCTGGTGTCGCTGTACCCCGCCGCCCGCGCGGCCCGGCTGGACCCGGTGCGGGCGATTCGCCATGTGTAGCGGGGCGTGCCGGGTGATCGGGCTGCTGAGCCTTTTGGCGGGGGCGGCGGCGCCGGTGGCGGCCCAGGACCCGCCGGTCGTGCGCGTCTCTGGCTACTACAAGAATGTGCTGCTGCGTTCAAAGACCTGGGCCGCCGAGCCCTATACCCTGGATGTCAGCCGCTTGCGGCTGGAGCTCAAGGGCCAGCTCAGTACCGCGCTGAGTTTCGATCTGCAATACGACAACGAAGTCCTGCTGGGCAGCTACTTGCGCACGGCGCAGTTCAGCCAGCAGAAGGAGGGGCCGGCGCCGCAGTACTGGCAGGCCCAGGCCAGCTACGCGGACCGGGCTTCGTTCCATGGCGTGCACCGCTTGTACCGGGCCCAGCTGCGCGGCGAGTGGGGCGACACCACCTTGCGTATCGGCAGGCAACGCATCGCCTGGGGCACCGGTCGTTTCTGGAGCCCGATCGATTTGCTCAACCCGACCAGCCCGCTGGCGCTGGAGCGTGAGGAGCGTCCGGGTGTGGATGCCGTGTTGGTGGAGCAGCGCTTTGGCCCGGTCGCGCGTTGGGCGGGCGTCTATGCGCCCAGCCGGCAAAGCGGGCAGGACAGCCGCGCCCTGCAATGGCACGACAACACCCATGGCATCGATTACTCGGTGACGGCCGGCCGGTTTCGAGGTGACGAGGTGATCGGGCTGGACCTCGCGAGCCAGGTGGGCGCGACCGGTGTGCGCGCCGAGTTCAGCCACACGCGCCCACCCCATGGCCCAGCCTTTCGTCGCACCCTGCTCGGTATCGACCACGCTTTTGCCAACACCCTGACACTCAGCGCCGAGCTGTACCACGATGGCAGCGGCGCCACCGGCCCGGCAGCCTACGACTTCAGCGCCTTGGCAACGGGCCGCCGCCAGACGCTGGCGCGGCGCTATGTGGGCCTGCGCGCCAGCTATGCCCTGACGCCGTTGCTCAAGCTCCACGCCGATCTCGTGCAGAACCTGGCCGATAGCAGCCATTACTTGGCCCCCTCCGCCACGTACTCGCTGCAAGACGACCTGGAGCTGAGGTTTGGATGGCAATACTTCGGCGGCGCCTCAGGCAGCGAACTGGCACGCCCGCCGAATGTGCTCCACGCCAGCGTGCAGTGGTTCTTTTGAGGCGGGACATCGGCCCGCCTTGAACCTGACTTTTTTGTCATCCCGGCGTCATCTCGCCAACCCGATCCCCTTTCTACAGTGCCCTCATGGCTTGGCGGTTTCGACAAGCCACCCGGGGTCGAATACCCACGGCAGGTGTTTCGTTTTTTTGGAGGTTTGATGTATGCGAAATGATCTTTTGCTCAAGGAGCGCACCATGGCTTTTGAAAACGACGGCGCGACGGGCCGGCGCCGTTGGTGGATGGCTTCCGTGGCCTTGACCGGCCTGCTGATGGTCGCCGCGCCCTGGGTCGCATGGGCCCAAACGAACCCTGCGGCCGCCGCCGAGCAGTCGTCCAGCGAGCGGGGGGTGACGGTCAAGGTGACCGCGAAGTCGATCGGGGTGCCGGGCAGCCCGTGGGAATTCGCGGTCGTGCTGGACACGCACAGCGCCGACCTGAGCGACGACCTCGTTCAAAGCGCCACCTTGACGACCGACGACGGGCGCACGTTCAAGCCCACGGGCTGGCTGGGCGCGCCACCGGGCGGCCACCACCGCGAAGGCGTGCTGGCCTTCGACGTACCGGCGCCGCGCCCTGGCGCGATCGAACTCCGGATTCACCGGCCGGGCGAAGCCGCTCCCCGCAGCTTTCGCTGGCAACTCTGATATCTCAACAAGGAAGGTCCGTGATGACAAGCAAGAACAACTGGCTTTTGACAGTGGTGCAGATCGGCCTGCTGGCCTGGTCGGGCACCGCCTGGGCCGCCGACCAGGTCTATGTGGCCAATGAGGGCGCCGACACGGTGAGCGTGCTCGATGCCGCCTCGTTCAAGACGCTGGCGAGCGTGCGCGTGGGCAAGATGCCGCACAACGTGCAGGTATCGCCCGACGGCCAGTTCGCCTGGGTGACCAACAACGGCGAGCCCGGCCCGATGGGCGACGCCTCCGTGCACAAGGGCATGGCCCCAGGCGCCCACGGGGCGATGGCACAGCCCGGGGCGGTCTGGGTCATCGACACCGGCACCCAGGCCGTCGTCGCCCGGGTGCCGGTGGGCATGCACCCGGCCCATGTGGTGGTGTCGCCCGATGGCCGTCTGGCCTACGTCACCAACGGTGGCGACAACACGGTCAGCGTGGTCGACACGTCGACGCGAAGCCCCGTGGCGAGCATTCCGGTCGGCCAGTTTCCCCATGGCCTTCGGATCAGCCCGGACGGCAAAGAGGTCTACGTCGCCAACCTCAAGGGAGGCACGGTGTCGGTCGTCGACACCACCAGCCAGAAGGAGGTGGCGCAGGTGCCGGTTGGCCAGGGCCCGGCCCAGACCGGCTTCACGCCAGACGGCCGCCTGGCCTTTGTCTCGCTGTCGCAGGAAAACGCCGTCGCCGTGATCGACCCGGCCACGCGCCAGGTGATTCGCAAGGTCGCCGTCGGAGCGGTCCCGATCCAGCTGTACGCCACGCCGGACTCGCGCACGCTGCTGGTGGCCAACCAGGGCTCGCGCCAGAAGCCCGGCAACACCGTCAGCCTGATCGATCTGGAGAGCTTCAAGGTCACCAACACCGTCGTGACCGGCGCCGGCGCCCATGGCGTGGTCGTTGACCGGGAAGGCCGGTACGCCTATGTGACCAACACCTACGCCAACACCGTCTCCGTGATTGATGTGAAAGACCGCAGGGTCGTGAAGACGGTTCCCGTGGGCAAGGCGCCCAACGGCATCAGCATCGCGCCTTGATGGCTGTGTGCGTAAGATGCGGCAGGGGGCCGCGCGGGCGGCCATGGGAAAGGTCCGATGAACGGCTACGAACTGCTACCTGGCGCCCAGGGTCTTGTCGCCGCGCTGGCCGTCGGTCTGGTGATTGGCCTGGAACGTGGCTGGCACAACCGCGAGCTGCCCGAGGGGGGGCGTGTTGCGGGCCTGCGCACTTTTGCGCTGACCGGTCTGCTCGGTGGTGTGCTCGGGCATCTGCAGCCTGATTTCGGTGCCTGGCCTTTGCTGGGTGCGCTGCTCGGGCTCTCCCTGCTGCTGACGGTGTCCTACACCCGCCGAGCCAAACTGTCGGGTGATCTCAGCGCCACCACCCCCGTGGCGATGCTGTTGACGCTGACGCTGGGCGCCTTTGCGGCCCACGGCAACATCACCCTGGCCTTGTCGGCCGCCGTGATTGTCGCCGTGCTGCTGGACCTCAAGCCGACCTTGCACGGCTGGCTGCGCGTGATCGATCATCGCGAGTTGACGGCTTCGCTGCAGCTGTTGGTGTTGTCCATGGTCATCCTGCCCTACCTGCCCAATACCGGTCTGGGGCCCTATGCCGCGCTCAATCCGTATCAGCTGTGGTGGGCGGTCATCCTGATCGCGGGCCTGTCGCTGACGGGCCACTTCGCGATGCGGATCACCGGCGCGCAAAGAGGCGTTCTGTGGACCGGGATTCTGGGTGGGCTGGCCTCTTCCACGGCCGCCACACTGGCTTTGGCCCGGTACGCCCGCCAGCAGCCGCGGCTGGCGAATGCGGCAGCGGCCGGCTCGCTGGCCGCATGTGGCGTCATGTTCTTTCGCATGCTCGTCCTGCTGGCCGTGGTGCAGCCGTCGCTGCTGTCCACCCTGGGTGGCAGCCTGGTGGTCTCGGGCGTGGTGCTGCTGGGGGTGGCGCTCTGGCGATGGCGCAAGCAGGCCGACACTTCGGCGGGGGAAGGCGCTGTCGAGGCGATGGCACCGTTTGACCTCGGCACCGCGCTCGGTTTTGGCGCACTGCTCGCCGTCATGAGCGTGCTGGTGCCCGCTGCGAAACAGTGGCTGGACACCAGCGGCCTCTATGCGCTGTCGGCGGTGTCTGGCCTGGTGGACGTGGACGCGATCCTGATCTCACTCGCCCGGCTGCACGGTGCGGGTGGACTGTCAACGGTCGCCAGCGTCACGGCAATCGGTCTCGCAACCTTGGCGAACCTGGTGACCAAGATCGGTATCGCGTGGACGACGGGTGGCTCGCAGGTCGGCAAGCCCGTGTTCCTGGGTTACCTGGTCGCGGTGGTGTGCGGAGCGATCGTGTTGGCGCTGAGCGTGACGCTTGGGTGAAGCTTGCATGAAGCTTCAACGGCCACGTCTTCAGATGTTGTGTGTTTGAACCATAAGGACCACCACCATGGAAAAGTCATTCCACCGTTTCTCTGAACTCTTTTCCCAACTGGGCCTGCCCATGGACGAGGCCGGTATTCGGGCCTTCCTGAAAACGCACTCGCCCCTGCCAGACGATGTGCTGCTGGCCGATGCGCCCTTCTGGACACCGGCTCAGGCGGCTCTGTTGCGCGAAGAGCTGCTGGAGGACGCGGACTGGGCCGAGGTGGTGGATCAGCTGAACACCGCTCTGCGCGCGCCCGTCCGCGGTTGAGACACCGACCGGGGCCGTGAGCGCCCGCGGGTCGCGGGGTTCTGCCTCCGTTCACCGGCTGGCAGGCTTACCGTGGTGGCTTCCACAACAAATGGCCGTCCACCCGCTGCAACTTGCCCTCGCGCTCCAGCGCCGCAACGGCGCGGTAGAGCGCTTCATGGGTCACCGCCAAGTCCCCTGCGAGGCTCTTCAACCCGGAGGCCATGGGCAAGCTGCCTTGGACGCCTTCGGTGCGAATCAGATGCACCAGCCGTTCACCCACCCCTTTCAGGGACAGCCGCTCGCACTGGAGGCGTGCTTGCCGGAGTTCAGCGCTCAGCATGGTGATCCACTTCTGCGAGAAGCGGGCGTCTGAGGCCAGCGCCATCCGGAGGTCTGCCAACGGAAGGCGAACCAGTTGGGACGGTGTCGCCGCGATCGCATCGCAGTGGTAGGCGGCCGCCTGAAGACTGGCTTCGGCGACAAAGCCATGCCGCACCCGCTGCAACACCAATGCAGAACCTTGTTCGTCCACGCGCTGCAGCAGCACTTCGCCCATGACGACGAAGTGCATGAACCTGGGTTTTTGCCGTTGTCTGAACAGAGGGGTGTCCCGGTCCACCTTCACAGGTTCTGCGGCCTCCATCAGCGCTGGGGTGAGGAGTGTTTCCAGTTCCAGGGGAAATTCGATCTGCATATGATCAGAATCATACGGTGCATGCCGCTTGAACAGGGATCATCGGTGCCCCATGCAACGACCCAACGGAGTTCTGCAGATGCACCCATCGATTCTTTTCACCGCGCTGCTGGCGGGACCGCTCCTGGCCGCAGCGCCATCGGCGGCGCTCGCCCAGCACGCCGCCCATCAGCCGGCGGCACCGGAATGGACCTCGCCCTACGCAGGCATGCAGGGCCGCGACATCAAGGCGCTCTCGCCCCAGCAGATCGCCGATCTTCGTGAAGGCAAGGGCATGTCCCTGGCCTTGGCGGCCGAGCTCAACGGCTTTCCGGGGCCGTCGCACGTGCTGGAAATGGCGGACGCCCTGGGCCTGAGCGCCGAACAGCGCGCGACGACCCAGCAACTGCTGGAGCAGATGAAGACACAGGCGCGGACGTTGGGCGCCGAGGTCATCGCCGCCGAAGGCAGACTGGACGCCCTTTTCAAGGAGCGCAGGGTCACGCGGGACAACCTGATGACCGCGACCTTGCAAGTGGCCAACGCACAGGGGCGGCTTCGTGCCGCCCACCTCGGATACCACTTGACGATGGCGGAGCTGCTGACCGCTGGGCAAATCGAGATCTACAACCAGCTCAGAGGCTATTGATCCCCCAGCCAAGCGTCATCCGGCGGTGGCCCGCTCCGACGCGTACCAGCGCTGGTCGCCCAGCATCATCTCCTGGTGGCCGCGTCCCGCCGGAATCATGGGGTAGCAGTTCTCCTGCGGCACCACGCGCACGTCGAGGAAGAACGGACCGTCGTGGGCCAGGCATCCGGCCAGCGCATCCGCGAGCTCGCCGGGCGCGTCCACGCGGCGCGCGCCCCAGCCAAAGGCCCGGGCCAGCGCCACGAAGTCCGGCAGCGCGGCGTTCCAGCTGTGGCTGATGCGGTTGCCATGCACCAGCTCCTGCCACTGGCGGACCATGCCCATGTAGCCGTTGTTGCACAGCACCACCTTCACCGGCGTGCCGTGTTGCACGGCGGTCGACAGCTCCTGGATGTTCATCAGGATGGAGGCGTCGCCGCTCACGCAGACCACGGTCCTGTCGGGGTGCGCGATCTGCGCGCCGATGGCCGCGGGCAGGCCGTAGCCCATGGTGCCCGCGCCGCCCGAGGTCAGCCAGCGCCGGGGCGCTTCAAAGCGCAGGTGCTGCGCCGCCCACATCTGGTGTTGGCCCACGTCGGTGGCCACGATGGCGTCGCGGGGCGCCAGTTGCCGCTGCAGTTCGTGCATCAGCTGTTGCGGCAGGATGGCGTCGCCGCGCGGCGTGAAGCCCAGGCTGTCGAAGGCGCGCCAGCCAGCGATGCGCTGCCACCAGGCGTCCAGCCGCTGCACCGGGGGCGGCTCGGCGGGCAGGCTGGCGAGCAGGGCCTGCAGCACGGCGCCGCAGTCGCCATGCAGGGCCACATCCACCGGCACCACCTTGTTGATGTTCTTCGCGTCGATGTCGATGTGGATCTTGCGGGCCCGGGGCGCGAAGTCGGCGAGCTTGCTCGTCACGCGGTCGTCGAAGCGCGCGCCCACGCAGAGGATCAGGTCGGCGTGGTGCATGGCCTGGTTGGCTTCGAGCGTGCCGTGCATGCCCAGCATGCCGAGGAAGCGCGGGTCTGACGCGGGGAAGGCACCCAGGCCCATGAGGGTCAGTGTGGTCGGCAGGTGCAGCCGGCGCGCCAGGCGGGTGAAGGTCTCGCAGGCCTCGGGCCCCGCGCTGATCAGGCCACCGCCTCCGTACAGCACCGGCTGGCGCGCGGCGCAGATCAGCTCGGCGGCGCGCTGCAGGGCCGCCGCGGCCGGCAGCGGGGGCAACACAGTGAGCGCATCGCCACCGTCGTCGTGGGCCGGCGCCGTGGCGCACTGGAGCTGAACGTCCTTGGGCACGTCCAGCAGCACCGGCCCCGGCTTGCCCGAGGCGGCGATGCACAAGGCCTTGCGCACGGCGGCCACCACCTCGCTGGCGTCGCGCAGCTGGTGGTTCCACTTGGTCACGGGGCGCGACATGCCGATCGCGTCGCATTCCTGGAAAGCCTGCGTGCCGATCACGCCGGTGGCCACCTGGCCGCTGATGCACAACACCGGGATCGCGTCGCTGTGCGCGTCGAGCAAACCGGTGAGGGTGTTGCTGACACCAGGCCCCGAGGTGACGAGCACCACCCCCACACGGCCGGTGCAACGCGCGTAGCCCTCGGCCGCGTGCACGGCGGCCTGTTCGTGGCGCACCAGCACATGGCGCAGGGCCGGCCGCTGGTACAGCGCGTCGTAGAGCGGCAGCGCGGCGCCGCCGGGGTAACCAAAGACCGTGTCGATGCCACAGGCCAACAGGGTGTCGAGCAGCAACTCGGCCCCGTTGCGGGCGGCCTGCGGCCCGGTGGCGGCGATCGGGTCTTCCGAAGGCACCGAAGGCCGGGCCTCCGAATGCGGCGTTTCCGAAAAGTGTTCGGCGGTGGTGATGTTCATTGGCATATTTTTCTGCAAAAATGCCAGAATGTTTTCGATTTATTGGAGACGTTCTGGTGGCCAAGCCGAAAATCCATCTTCCAAATCAGCCCATCGACGAAGATTCGCCGGCCAGCTTCGATCGCCACGACATGGCCATCCTGCGGGAGTTGCTGGCCGATTCGCGCAAGACCCTGCAAGAGATCGGCGCGGCGGTGCACCTCTCGCCCACCACCTGCTGGAGCCGGATCAAGCGCCTGGAGGCCGAGGGCGTGATCAAGCGCTACACGGCGGACCTGAACCGCGCCAAGCTGGGCTGGCAGGACACGGTCATCGTGCAGCTCACGCTGGACAGCCACACCGACGAGGCGCTCTACGAGTTCGGCAAGACGCTGGCCACCATTCCCGAGGTGATGGAGGCCTACCTGATCTCGGGCGACTACGACTACTACATCCGCATCGCGGTGAAGAACACCCGCGACTACGAGCGGCTGCTGCGCGAGAAGCTCTACAAGATTCCTGGCATCCGCCACAGCAAATCGAGCTTCGTGCTGCGCGTGCTCAAGGACGAGCGCATGCCGCTGTGAAAGCGGCATGGGTCTTTGCGCGTCAGCGTGTTTGGGATTTGTGCGTAACGCTGTTTCACGGAAAGGCTTCGAGCGCCATGGGCCGGTCACGCGCACCGTGTAGGCCGAGAGACCGCCACGGGTCGTTTACGAAGCTCGGCAAGGGCACAGCGTAGCGATCCGGATGAACGATCAAGGGCTGCCTGGCCCGCAGGCGTCACTGCCCCCAGAAGGCATCCTCCTGCGCCTGGTCGCTGGAGAACAGCCGCACCTCAACGATCTTGCCGCCCTCGATGCGGATGAGGTCCACGCCCGGCTGCTTGAGCTGCATGCCGTCGCGCTCGCCGGCAAACTCGATGGTGATGGCCACCCAGTCACCGTTGGCCATGTAGTGGTCGGCACGGGTGATGGCGAACGTGCCCTTGGACACTTCCATCATCTTGCCCAGCATCGGGCCGACAGCGACCATGCCGCGATGCGTGCCGGAAAACCGGTTGTTGCCGGGCTGGTGCCAGATCACGTCGGGCGAAATGGTGCTGCCCAGCGTGGCCTGGTCGCCGGTTTGCACGGCTTTGATGTAGGTCTTGGCGATGTCGATGGTGTTCATGGTGTGTTCCTGTGTTGACGCGGTTGTGAAAGATGCAGTGCCAGCGCCGGGGTTGGCTGTCCTTCTCGGACGATTTCAATATGGTTATTTTTGGACAAAAAAGACCGATTTAAACGGTATATCAGCGACAATGATTGATACTTTCAAGACATTTTCAGCAAACAACCATCCAGAGCCGCGAAAGCGGCGCAGTCCTCATCAGGAAGCACACAGGTGAACACGGAGATTCAGCGCCTGGGTTATCAACCGCAGGCGCCCTACCAGCTCGACCTCGAAGTCTTTTCTGTGGCCGACCTCAGGCATCGGGGCCAGGAACAGGTGCGCGTGACCCACAGGTACGAGTTCCACACCTTGGTGTGCGTCACGCAGGGAAGATGTACACAGATGGTCGACTTCAGGTCGATCTCTTGTGAGCCGGGGTCGCTGCTGGTGTTGCGCGCAGGACAGGCCCACAACTACGGAGAGGATGAGGATTGGGACGGCTGGAACCTGTTGTTCCGCCCGGAGTTCGTCTTGCCCGTTTCGACCACGTCTCACGACCTCAAGCTCGCGCTCAATCTGGAGAGGTTGCCTGAACACATGGTCCTCAGCAGCCAGGAGCTGCGCAAGGCCACGGACCTGTTTCAGCAGATGCGTGAGGACACACTGATCGACGCGCCGCAGGAAGATGTGCATGCCTTGCTGCGCCATCAGCTCCACACGCTCTTGACGCGGCTGAGCATCCTCCAAGGTCGGCAACAGGCACAAGGGCTTCCAGTCTCCGCAGCCTTGCAACGCTTCAACCGGTTCCAGCAACTGGTGGACGAGCGCTTCGCGCAATGGCACCAGGTGGCCGACTACGCCAGCCACCTCGGCTATACCGAGAAGACGCTGGCGCGCGCCGTGGCAGCGTCCATGGGCACGACGGCCAAAGCCTTCATCGCGGCGCGCATCCATCTGGAAGCCAAGCGCCTGCTGGTGCACACGGACTTGCCTGTCGCCACCATCGCCGAGAAGCTGGGCTTCGACGAGGCGACCAACTTCAGCAAGTTCTTCAGGCGCGAGGTGGACTGCACCCCGGCAGAATTTCGAAGGCAGCAAAGAATGTCTCTTTGACGCCCCCAGCGGTGTAACGATTCGGCGACCTGCGGCGACTGAACCCCACCAAGGCTTGTGCACACCCGTCTGGCGCTGCACGAGACCCTGGCATGTCCATCACATCAGGAGCTTTCCATGTCCACGTTCTCTTCCCGCCTGTCCATGAGCCTGGCCGCCGCCGTTGTCACCACCGCCGCCCTCGGGGGCTGTGCCATGGCCTGCCGCGCCTGCGGTGGCGCCAAATGCGGCCCGGCCAAGTCCATGTCCAAATGCGGCGCCGCCGCCAAATGCGGTGCCTGCAAGGCCAAGTGCGGCGCCTGCAAAGCCCAATAAGCCCCGGGTCTTGCGCCCGATCCCCCGGGGCCCGTCGGCGGTCCCGGGGACTCCTTCACCGAGGCCCCATGTCCGCATCCCCTGTTTTGCGCCGCCACTGGCGCTCGACCCCGCTGGCCGAACTCAACACCGCCCTCCGCCACGGCCTGTCCAGCGTGGACGCGTTCGAGCGGGCGACCACCACGTCGGGCTCGCTGCTGCAGAGCTGGGTGCGGGGCGCCCAGGTGGTGGCATACGAACATTACCCGCCAGCGGACGTGATCGATCTGCGCAGCGGCGCCCAGTTCTATTACCACGCCCACCGCAACCACGGCGACGAGCACGGCCACCTGCATGTGTTCTGGCATGCCACCGCGTCGGGCCGCCGCCGCCGGCCCACGCTGGGCCGCACGGTGTGGAAACGCACCGCCCCCACCCACCTGCTGGCCATCGCGCTCGACGCCCGGGGCCTGCCCGTGAACCTCTTCACCACCAACCAATGGGTCACCGACGGGCACTGGTTCGACGCGGCGCGCACGCTGGCCTGCCTGGACCGCTGCAGCCCCGGCCCGGTGACCGGGCATGAACATTCATGCGCCTGGCTGACCCATTTCCTGGCCTTCTACCGGCCATTGATCGCCGACCTGCTGGTGCGGCGCGACGCCCGCCTGCACGCCCATGGCCCGTTGGCCGACGCACTGAACAACCGGCGGCTGGACGTGCTCAGCCACCGCCGCATCGACTGGGCCGCCGATCTGGATGCGCTGCAGGCCGAAGCGAGCCGGCGCGGGCTGCCCGCCCTTCAATGAGCCGGTACCCGGCCGGACAAGGCGCTCAGGGCTCGCCGTCCCCTTGGGGCCGGGCCGGCGCATCGGCCGCGCCGTCCACAACCTCGTCCACCCGCTCGGCATAGGCCCGCATGGCCCGCCGCAGGAAGGGCACCTGCAGGCTGAAGTTCTTGCAGCCGTCGCACATCATCAGGTGCAGGTTGAGCGACAGCTTCTCCGTGACCGACAGCTTGCGCTCCTGGGATTCGGACACCAGCCGGGTCACTTCACGACAGTTCAGCATCTTTCCCCCCTTGCGCGAACCAGCGGTTTTCCAGGCACTCGCGCAGCCGCAGCCGCGAGCGGTGGAGCATCACGTTCAGATTGGTCGAGGTGATGCCCACCTCGGCGCAGATCTCGCGCGCGTCCAGCCCGATGTACTCGCGCATCATGAACACGCGGGCCTGCTGCCCGGGCAGCCCCTCCAGGCACAGCTCGAACACCTTCCAGAACTGCTTGTCGTGCAGCGTCTCCGTGGGGTTGCCCCAGGTGGCCGGCCGCTCATCGGACTCCCACATGCCACGGGCATCGAACAGCTCGTTCAGGTCCGCCTCTTCGTCGGCGTCGCCCACCACCTGCTGCGACGACACATGGCGCTGCTTGTGGCGCAGGATGTCGGTGATCTTGTGCTTGAGGATGGCAAACACCCAGGTCTTCAGGCTGGCCTTGCCGGCGAAGGTGGCCGTGTTCTTGAAGGCACCGAGCAGCGCTTCCTGCACGGCGTCTTCGGCCAGTTGGGCGTCGCCCAGCTGCAGCGTGGCGAACTTGAGCATCTTGCCCCGCAGGGCGCTGAGCTCACCCGGATCGACCCCGGGCGGCAGGCCTGTGGTGCTCACGGTGCGGCCCGGTTCGTCAGTTGGTTGCGGGCCGCGCTGTCGCTGGACACCACAAACGACACGCGCAGAGCGCCGACCACGATCGGTCGGGAAAACACCGTGCTGAAAAAACCCTGCATGGACCACTCCGATGAAACGATGCGATGCGCGGCGCCACGCGCCCGCGGCACCGCAGGGGCGAATTCTCGCGCATGTGTCCGCGCGCCTGGATTCGGTGTCCAGGCGCACCCCGCAAAGTGGCAGCCAACCCATGGAGGGACCTCCGGTGTGAAACGGTGTTGAAGAGGTGTTGAAGAGCTGCTTGGTCGTTCGACGGCGGCCCATCGTTACAGCCCTCCCTTGCGGTCATTGGGGGAAGGCCCGCGCCGGCCTGTGCCTCACCGGCCGCCACACGGAATTTTCAGGTCCGCTGTAAGAACCGCCGCATGGCCGCGACTACACCTTGCAAGCCCATCTTGTTGGCAAGCAACCCACCCCCCAACCGTTTCAGGAGATCACCATGAACCCCACCCTCACCCGCCGCAACGCCGCCCGCATCGCTTCGGGCACCGCCCTCGCCCTGGCCATGGGCGCCGCCCTGACGCTGGCCGCCAGCCCGGCCGCCGCCCAGAGCGCCGACAAGGAAAAATGTTTTGGCGTGGCCCTCAAAGGCAAGAACGACTGCGCCGCCGGCCCCGGCACCACCTGTGCCGGCACCTCCAAGGTGGACCACCAGGGCAACGCCTGGTCGCTGGTGCCCAAGGGCAGTTGCGAGAAGACCGCATCGCCCAAATCGCCCACCGGCTTTGGCCAGCTCAAGGCCTTCCAGGAAAAGGCCTGACCCAGGCCACGCGGCCGCCGCACACCGGAGAACCCCCATGAGCCTTCACCCCGCTTCTGCCTCCGGTCCCGTTGCGCCGGCCGCGCTCAGCCAGCCCCGCGCGCCTTTCCCCGGGCCGCTGCCACAGCGCGCCGGGCTGGGCCTCAAACCTCAACACTTTGCCCACGTCCACGCGCACCGGCCCGACGTGGGTTTCTTTGAAGTGCATGCGGAAAACTACCTGGTGGCCGGTGGCCCCATGCACCACCACCTCACCCGCATCCGCGAGCACTACCCGCTGAGCATCCACGGCGTGGGCCTGTCCATCGGCGGCGAGGACCCGCTCGACGCCGAACACCTGGCGGCGGTGGCCCAGTTGGTGAAACGCTACCAGCCCGCGCTGTTTTCCGAACACCTGGCCTGGTCGAGCCACGGCGGCGTGTTCTTCAACGACCTGCTGCCCCTGCCCTACAACCTGCCCACGCTGCGGCGCGTGTGCGACCACATCGACCAGGTGCAGACCCGGCTGGGCCGCCCCCTGCTGCTGGAGAACCCGTCCACCTATGTGGCGTTCGCCAGCTCCACCTGGAGCGAAGGCGACTTCCTGCGCGAGGTGATCCAGCGCACCGGCTGCGGCCTGCTGCTGGACGTGAACAACGTCTACGTCTCCAGCATCAACCACGGCCGCGACCCCCAGCGCAGCCTGTGTGAACTGCCCTGCCACGCCACCGGCGAAATCCACCTCGCGGGCTTTGCCGAGGACGTCGATGGCGCGGGCGACCGCCTGCTGATCGACGCCCACGGCTCGCCGGTGGCCGAAGCGGTCTGGGCGCTGTACGACACCGCGCTGGCCCTCGCCGGCGCGCAGCCCACGCTGATCGAGCGCGACAACGACGTGCCCGGCTTCGAGGTGCTGCACCACGAGGCCCGGCTGGCGGAACAGCACCTGTCGGCCGGCGCGCTGGCGGCGCCCCCCGCCCGGCCCTGCCCACCCACGCGCACCCGCTACGCCCCGTCGCTGGAGGCCTCCCCATGAGCACGCAACACAGCTGGGCCCAGGCCCTGCTCGACCCGGCGCAGGCCGCCCCCAGCGGCCTCGTCACCTGGAACCACAGCGACCCACAGCACCGCCTGGCCGTGCACCGCAACAACGTGATGGTCTCGCTGGTGGACGCGCTGGCCCACAGCTTCCCGGTCACGCAAGAGCTGGTGGGTGAAACCTTCTTCCGCGCCATGGCCCAGGTCTTCGTGCGCGCCCACCCGCCCCGCACCCGGGTGCTCAGCCACTACGGCGCCGAGCTGCCCGGGTTCATCGCCCGCTTCGCTCCGGCGGCCAGCCTGCCCTACCTGGCCGACGTGGCGCAACTCGAAATGCTGCGCCTGCAGGCCCTGCACGCGGCCGACGCCCACGCCATGGACGCCCAGGCCATCGCGGCGGTCATGCACGACGCGCAGGCGCTGCCCACGCTGCGCTGGCGGCTGGCCCCCAGCCTGCACCTTCTGCGCTCCGCGCATGCGGCCGTCTCCCTCTGGGCGGCCCACCAGGAGGGCAGCGGCCTCGCGCTGGAAGACGTCGACCCCGCGCAGGCCGAGTCGGCCCTGGTGTTTCGCAGCGGCCTGGACGTGATGGTCTGGCAGACCCCGCCCGGCATGGCCGAGCTGGTGGTGGGCCTGCTGCTGGACGACCCCTTTGGCCAGGCCCTTGAGCGAGCCCTGGCCGCCGCGCCCGACTTCGACCTCACCCAGGCCCTGGCCACCCTGATCCGCCACGAACTGCTGGTCGGCGTGGAGCGCTCCCACTGAGCCACTGGCCACCCTTTCACCACAACACCCAGGAGACCGCCATGAACACCCTCACCACCCCCTCCCCCGCCAACGCCGCCACCGGCGGCACCATGGCGCGCCTGAGCGCGCTGCTGCAAAGCATGCACCGCCTGCTGGGCCATCTGCCCAACACCCTGCTGGCCTTCATCGCGCGCTTCTCCATCGCCGCGGTGTTCTGGAAATCGGGCCAGACCAAGATCGAAGGCCTGGCCATCGACATCGTCGGCGGCCAGTTCACGCTGGGCATGCCCCGGCTGTCGGACAACGCGGTGTTCCTGTTCAAGGAGGAATACAAGCTGCCCCTGCTGTCGCCCGAACTGGGCGCGACCCTGGCCGCGCTGGGCGAGCACATCCTGCCCATCTTCATCCTGCTCGGCCTGGCCACGCGCCTGTCGGCCCTGGGCCTGCTGGGCATGACGCTGGTGATCCAGCTCTTCGTCTACCCCGACGCCTACCCGACCCACGGCACCTGGGCCGCCGTGCTGCTCTACCTGATGGCGTACGGCCCGGGCAAGCTGTCCATCGACGCCTGGATCGCGCGCCGCTGCGCGGCCTGACACCGCCCACCGCCAGGAGTCAGGGCCATGGGCGCGGTATCGGGGTGGATCGGTTCCGCACTGGCGCGCTACCTCTCGGCCGAGGTGCACCAGCACGGCAGCGCCCCGCCCACCCGGGCCCGGCAGCTGCTGGCCACGCTGCGGCCGGGCGACGTGTTGCTGGTGGAAGGCCACAGCCGGTTCAGCACCGCCATCAAATACCTCACGCAGTCCACCTGGTCGCACGCCGCGCTGTACGTGGGCACCGAGGCCCTGGCAGGAACGCAGGCCCCACCCGGGCATTGTTTTGTGGAGGCGGACGTGTCGGACGGCGTGCGCAGCGTGGGGGCCGAGCTGTTCGAGGCCTACCACACGCGCATCTGCCGCCCGATCGGCCTCACGCCGCAAGACACCAGACATCTCGTGGCCTACGCCGTGGCACGGCTGGGCCACCGGTACGACCTGCGCAACGTGTGGGACCTGGCCCGCTACCTGCTGCCCACACCGCCGGTGCCGCAGCGCTGGCGGCGGCGCATGCTGTCGCTGGGCAGCGGCGACCCGACGCGCGCGATCTGCTCCACGTTGATCGCCCAGGCCTTCCAGTCCATCCACTACCCCGTGTTGCCCAGGGTGGACGTGCAGGCCGACGAAACACCGGACTGCCCCGACTGCGTCCAGGAGATCCTGCGCCTGCGCCACCACAGCCTGTTCGCGCCGCGGGACTTCGACGTCTCGCCCTACTTCCAGATCGTCAAGCCCACGCTGCACCTGGGCTTTGATTTTCATGCGCTGCGCTGGTCCGAAGCGGCACACGCCACACCGCAGCGCGAGGCGCACGCTCTTGCGTCGCCCTCTCACTTGACGGCATAGGACGCTTGTCCTATATTTCCCCGCCGTAGGACAAGCGTCCTACGTTTGCGCACCACGCGGAGCATTGCGGCGCCGGCCTGCCACGGTCGATGGCCGGCGGCGGTCCGCGGTGGGCCGACACACCTCCTCAGGAATGTCTCTTCATGGGCGAAAAACCGACACGTGACCACATCGTCGAAGCCGCCGACCGGCTGTTCTACGAAAACGGCTACGAGCACACCTCGTTCGCCCACATCGCCGACTCGGTGCAGATCTCGCGCGGCAACTTCTACTACCACTTCAAGAGCAAGGACGAGATCCTGGACGCGGTGATCGCGCTGCGTCTGGCCAACACCCAGCGGATGCTGGACCGCTGGGAGCAGGACGCCGCCTCCCCCCTGGAACGCCTGCGTCGGTTCATCGACATGCTGATCGTCAACCAGGCGCCCATCCTGCGGTACGGCTGCCCGGTCGGTACGCTGTGCACCGAGCTCGCCAAGCTCGACCACGCCGGCAAGGAACAGGCCAATGCGCTGTTCACGCTGTTTCGCACCTGGTTGAAGCGGCAGTTCGTGGCGCTGGGGCGCAAGTCCGACGCCGATGCGCTGGCGATGCACCTGCTGGGCCGCAGCCAGGGCGTGGCCACCCTTGCGAACGCCCTGGGCGACAAGCGCTTCCTGCGCCGGGAAGTCCGGCAGTTGCACGCTTGGCTGGAGCAAGACATGGCGTCCCCGGGTTGACCCCTCGGGCAAGCGCGAGATCAACCATTCAACAGGAGTCGAATTCCATGTTTGTCGTATTGCTCAGGTTCTCGAACAACCGATCACAGGCCAGTCGCTTCCTGGAGGGGCACAAGCGCTGGCTCGACCGCGGCTTCGATGACGGCGTCTTCCTGCTGGCGGGAAGCATCCAGCCCCAGCAGGGAGGCGGCCTGCTCGCACACCACACGACGAGACAGGAGCTTCTGGCCCGGGTGAACGAAGACCCGTTTGTTGCCGAAGACGTCGTGACAGCCGAGATCGTTGAAATCGCCCCGTCGAGAATGGATCAACAGCTGCAGTCCCTGCTCGGCTGAACCGCGTCCAATGACAGCTTTAGACAAGGCCATCGAAACATGAGTGCAGCACGGAGGGTCGTCCAATGAGCACAACCACCATCGGCCCCGACGGGGCAGCTCGGTGCCGCTGGTGCGCGGCAGCGCCCGAGTTCCTGGCGTACCACGACCACGAGTGGGGCTTCCCCGTCGACGACGACCGGCGCCTCTTCGAGAAGATCAGCCTGGAGGCTTTCCAGTCGGGGCTGAGCTGGCGCACCATCCTCGCCAAACGCGAGCACTTCCGGGCTGCCTTCGACGGCTTCGACTTCCACCGGGTCGCGCGCTACACCCCGAGCGACGTCGAGCGGTTGCTGCAGGACAAGGGCATCGTGCGCCACCGGGGCAAGATCGAGGCGGTGATCCACAACGCCGCACGCGCGGTGGAGCTCGTCCAGCAAGAAGGCTCGCTGGCCGCGTTCATCTGGCGCTACGAGTCCGAGGCGGCGCAACTGGCGACGCCCCAGACGGTCTCGACCTCGGTGCAGTCGGAGCGGCTGTCGCGCGACCTGAAAAAGCTCGGCTGGAAGTTCGTGGGGCCCACCACCGTGTACGCCTTCATGCAGGCCATGGGGCTGATCAACGACCACGCCGAACCATGCGCGATCCGCCCGAAGGCCGAGCGCGCACGCCAGGCCTTCAAGCGACCGGGCATCAACCCAGTTTGAGCCACACCCGCCGGTCCTCGACCTTCACCGGGTAGGTCCGGATGTTCTCGGTCAGCGGGGCGCACAGGGCCTGGCCGGTGCAGACGTCGAATTTGCCCTGGTGCAGCGGGCATTCGATTTCACGCCCTTCCAGAAAGCCGTCGCTCATACGCGCCGCGCCGTGGGTGCACAGGTTGGAGGTGGCGTACACCTGCCCGTCCACCTCGTAGAGCGCGACCTCCTGGCCCGCCACCACGATGCCCATCACATCGCCCTCGGGCACGTCGTCGAGCGCCACCGCGTCGGTCCAGTTGTCTTCTGCCATGGGCTTGCCTCAGATCGGGTAGATGATGGAATTGGCGATCATTTCGCTGTCGTACACGCACAGGCGCGACAGCAGCTTCAGGCCCTCGGGCCGGCGCACGATCACGTCGCGGTAGAAGCCGGCGCTCAGCACGATGGACTCGGCGTCGATCTTGGTGCGGATGACCGCGTAGTTGGCCTCGGACTCGATGCGTTCACCATCGGCCGTCTGCTCGATCCGGATCACGCGCGGCGTGCCCACGATGTGGCGCTGGTAGTACGGGTCGTGGTACATGGTTTCCTTCACGCCGTACACCCGGTCGCGGATCATGGCCTGGCTCTCCAGCGCCAGCAGGCACAGGGGCAGGCCCTGCTCGTGGTTCTCGCGGGGCTGCAGCCGGTAGCTGCCCTCCTCGACGAAGAATTCGGGCCACTGCTCCCAGTCGGCCGAGTCGCACACCATGGCGTAGTCGCTGTAGAGATTGAGCAGTTCGAAGTAGGTCTTGAAGTCGATCATGTTCATTCCCCCATCACCTGGCGCCAGTAGCCGTACATGCCACGAATCAGGGTCTCGGTCACCATGTGATCGGTGTCACCGATGTCGTGCCCGCCCATTTCGAGCACGGTGCGGTGCGCGGGCTTCTGCTCGAAGCCTTCTTGCGACCACTCGATCACCTCGCCGTCGTCGGCCGAGACGAAGCCGGCCGGGCCGAACAGGTTGGCCTGGATCAGGCGGCGCTGCTCCATCTCGGGCGTGTCGTCCTCGAAGCCGAAGTGGGTCCAGACGAAGTCGAACGAGCCATGCCCGTTGGGCTGGATGTGGCGGGTGGAGACGCTGTTGACCTGCTGCTGGATGATCACGCTGGGAAAGATGGTGGTCATCACCGCGGTCGGGCCGGCCCACCAGGGCTCGGGCACGATGTCGAGCAGGCGCGGGTCGTTGAGCTTCATGGACTCCTTGAAGCTGTCCACACCGGCCACCACCTCGTCGTTTTTGCCGCCCTGCCCCCGCGTGGAGATCATGGCGGCGTGGCGGAAATGCGCGTCCATCTTTAGCTCGGACTTGTTGTCGGCGCGCCAGAGGCCGAAGGTGGAAAACCAGGTGTGCAGCAGGCCGGGGTGGTAGGGGTCCTTGATGTTCTCCTGCATCAGCTTCCAGTTGCCCGGAATGCGCTGGCGCCGGTAGCCCAGCACCTTGAGCGGGCGGCCATCGAAGACACGGTCGAAGTAATGCAGGATGGTGGGGCCGAGGAAAGCCTCCAGCGGCTCCACGTCGTGGTCGAACGAGGCGAAGACCACGCCGCCGCGGGTGGCCACCTTGAGCTGGGTCAGCCCGTGGTCTTCGAGCTTGAAGTCCTTGGGCATGCCGCCGTTGACCTTGCCGTCCTGCTTGACGCCGCGGCGGAACGGCACGCCCTGCAGGTCGCCCTTGAGGCTGTAGTTCCACTGGTGGTAGGGGCAGAAAAAGTCTTTCGCCGCCTTGCCGCTGCGCTCGCGGCAGAAGCGCATGCCGCGGTGGGCGCACACGTTCTCCACCACGTTGATGCCGCCGTCGGGGTCGCGCACCATGATGACCGAGCGCTCGCCGATCACCGAGCGCCTGAAGTCGCCCGGGTGGGGGATCTCGGCCTCCAGGCCCACGTAGCACCAGTGGCCGGCGTAGAAGAAGCGGTCCAGCTCGCGCCGGTAGAGGTCGTCGCGGGTATAGGCCCAGAACGGGACGCGGCTGGTGCCTTCGCCCGGCCATGCCGGGTCCTGGGGAAACACGGTGGGGGTTTCGCTCATCGTGGGGTCTCCTGTGGTTGGGTTCTGGGTGGGGCCGGGCGGCGCGGATCAGACGCCGCCGGGGTAGAAGGCGTCGGCGTGCACATGCTCGGGGGCCATGCCCATCTGGCGCACCAGCAGGCCGAGCGCCTCCACCATCGCGGGCGCGCCGCACAGGTAGGCGCGCCAGCCGGCGAGCGAGGCGATGTCCTGCGCGATGGCGTCGGTCACCAGGCCGCGGCGCTGGCCGGCTTCCACCGGACCGGTGGCCACCACGATGTGGACGCGCAGGTTGGGGTGGCGCTGCGCCAACGCGTTCAGGCGGTCGGCGTCGTACAGGTCGTGCTGGCTGCGCACCCCGAAGTACAGGTGGATCGGGTTCTCCATGCCCCCTTCGAGCGCACCGCGCACGATCGAGAGCACGGGCGCCAGCCCGGTGCCGCCGCCCACGCACAGCATGGGCCCCGTGTGTTTGCGGCGCAGGTAGGCCGTGCCCAGCGGGCCGCTGAGGCGGATGGTCGAACCGGGCTTGAGCTCGTCGAACACGTACGCCGAGACCTGGCCCCCGGGCACGCGGCGGATCTGGAACTCCATGTCGGCGTCGTCGGGCAGGCCCGCCATGGAATAGGGCCGGATGTGTTCGGGCGTGAACTGCAGCGTGGCGTACTGCCCCGGGCTGAAGGCCAGCGGCTTGGCCAGCCGCACCCTCAGGCGCTGGACGTCGTGCGTGGCGCCTTCGATGGCGGTGACCGTGCCTTTGATGATGCGTGCCGGGTGCACCACGACCTCGTCCACCTCGGGCACTTCGATGGTGCAGTTGTCGGTCAGCACCGCCTGGCAGGCCAGCACGTAGCGGCCCGCGCCGGTCTGCGGGCGGCCGGCTTCGGGGCCGGCGTCCATCAGGTCACCGTCCACCACGCGGCAGCGGCAGGTGCCGCAGCGCCCCGACATGCAGCTGTAGGAGATGGGAACCTCGTTGGCCCGCAGCACCTCCAGCAGGTTCTTTCCACTGTCCACGTTCAGGTGCAGCTTGAGCGGTTCTACGACGAGTTCCATGGCGGTTTGTGTCTCGATGTCTCCGATGTGGGGCGATTCTGGAGCGCCGAGCCTTATCAGTCGATAAAGCAAACCGCATAGATAGAATCACCATCATGAATATGGCGGCCACCCCATGGAACTGCGCGACATCGACCTGAACCTGCTGGTGGTGTTCAACCAGCTGCTGCTCGACCGCAGCGTGTCCACGGCCGCCGACAAGCTCGGGCTCTCGCAGCCGGCGGTGAGCAACGCGCTCAAGCGCCTGCGCGCGGTGTTGAAGGACGAGCTGTTCCTGCGCACCTCGCGCGGCATGGAGCCCACGCCCTATGCGCTGCACCTGGCCGAGCCGGTGGTGTACGCGCTCAACGCGCTGCAGACCGCCTTGTCGCGGCGCGATTCGTTCGACCCGCTGAGCAGCCAGCGCACCTTCAACCTGGCCATGACCGACATCGGCGAGATGTACTTCATGCCGCCGCTGATGGACGCCCTGTCGCGCCTGGCGCCGCAGGTGCGGGTCCACACCCACCGGCCGAATGCCGACCAGCTGCGGGAAGACATGGCCTCGGGGTCGGTGGACCTCACGCTGGGCCTGATGCCCCATCTGCAGGCCGGTTTTTTCCAGCGCCGGCTGTTCCGGCAGCGCTACGTGTGCATGTTCCGACAGGGCCACCCCACGGCCCGCTCGCCCATGAGCCTGGCGCAGTTCTGCAAGCTGGAGCACGTGGGCGTGGTGGCGCCGAACACCGGCCACGGCGAGGTGGACGGCCTGCTGGCGCGCGCCGGCATCGAGCGGCGCATGCGCCTGGTGGTGCCGCACTTCATCGCCGTGGGCCACATCCTGCAGAGCACCGACCTGATCGCCACGCTGCCCGAGCGCTTCGCGCAGCGCTGCCAGGAGCCGTTCAAGCTGGTGATCTCCCCGCACCCGGTGAAGCTGCCCGAGATCGCCATCAACCTGTTCTGGCACGCCAAGTACAACCGGGACCCGGACAGCGTCTGGCTGCGCCGGCTGATCGTCGAGCTGTTCGCCGACCCCTGACGCCGGCGCGGGGCTCTGCGTTGGCCGCCCATCTACAATTCGCGCCCCCAAGCCACGCCCCGAACCCCGACCCCATGAACATCACCGTCAACCCGGAACTCAAAGCCTATATCGACCCCCTGACCCCGGAGGAACACGAGGCGCTGGAGCGCAGCCTGCTGGCCGAGGGCTGCCGCGATGCGCTGGTGCTCTGGGGCGACGTGCTGGTGGACGGGCACAACCGCTACGGCATCTGCCAGAAACACGGCCTGCCCTTCCAGACGGTGCAGAACCCGCGCTTCCAGTCCATGGAGGATGTGCACCTGTGGATGATCGACCAGCACCTGGGCCGGCGCAGCGTGTCGGACTTCCAGCGCGGCGTGCTGGCGCTGCGCAAGCGCGAGATCATCGCCGAGCGGCGCTCGCGGGCCCTGGCCGCGCCGCCGGCGGACGCGCTGCCGGATCAACCCGAGCCGGCCATGCCGTCGGACGGCCCGGCCGCCACCGCGCCCGCGCTCGAACCCAAGCCCCTGCACAGCCGCGAAGACATCGCCAAGGCGGCGCGGCTCAGCAGCAGCCAGGTGGTGATGATCGAAAAGATCCAGAAGCAGGCCGAGCCCGAGCTGGTCGCGGCGCTGAAGTCCGGCACGATCTCGCTCAACGCCGCGGCGGCCGTGGCCAGCCTGCCGGCCGAAGAGCAGAAGGCCGCCGCGCTGGCCGGCAAGGACGAGCTCAAGCTGGCGGCCAAGCGGGTGCGCGAGTCGCGGCGCAAGCCGCAGGACACGGATGCGGATGCAAGCGCGCAGCCGCAGGAGGCACAGCCGCCCACCGACGAACTGACGGCCTTGCGCCAACAGGTGGCTCAGCTGCAAGCCGAGAACACCGCCCTGCGCCAGCAGGTGCAGGCCCTGCGCGGCCAGCTGGAAGAAGCGTCGGCGTAGATCTCGCGCCTACGGCGCCGGCCCGTGTTTCAGACGCCAGACCAGCACCGCGCCCGCCACCGTGGCGGCAAACAGGCCCATGGCCACGGCGTTGAACAAAGCGCCGCTGGCGCGCAGGCCCAGGTCCGCGAGCCCCGGCCCGAGGCGCACCAGCAGCGACAGGTGCAGGGCCGCCAGCGGCAGGTAGAACAGCCCGCCGAACTGCAGCTTGACCCGCGCGATGGCCGGCAGGATCACCGGCGCGTGCCCCATCATCATGCTGACGATGAAGCCCAGCCCCAGGGCGTGCAGCGCGGCATCGCGCAGCGGCAGGCCCAGCGCGGCCCCGGCCCAGGCGAGGCCCGCGATGGCGAGCCAGGCGTATCCGCCCAGCAGGCACACGGCCATGTAGCGCGTCAGGCCGTCGGCGTGGATGGTGCGGCGGGCGATGTCGAACACCCCCAGCCAGACGGCCAGCAGGAACAGCGCCACGCCGTAGAGCACGCCCCCGGCCATGGGCGCGAACATCGACCAGCCGGCGCCCCCGACCACGGCGGCCAGCACCAGGAGCAACGAAAACCGCGCGCCGGGGCGCGCGCGCATCAGCCGGGTCATCTCCAGCCGCTCGGCGGCGATGGTCATCACCAGAAACCCGAACCACCAGGGCAGGCTGGCCACGTCACCCGGCCGGAACAGGAACACCAGGCCGCCCGCGAGCCAGGCCAGCGCGGCGGCCAGCAGCAGCACCGTGTGGGCCGCCCGCTGGCGGCGGACGATCACCAGGTTGACGGCCACGAAGACGGCCGCGGCCACCACGATCAACACCGCGGCCACACCACCGAACCCGAGCAACAGGCACAGCCCGCCCAGGCCCGAGGCCAGCGGGGCCAGCCAGGCGCCCGCGGCCTTGACGGCCACGGCCCGCTCGATGCCGATGACCGTGCCCAGGAAGCCGCAGATCATCAGGGCCGCGTGCGACAGCGCGGCGCGCCCCAGCCATGCGTGGGACTGAAGCAACTCGGGCAGCTGCACGCCGGCCCGCAACAGCCCCCCGGCGATGCCACCCAGCAGGGCCATGGCCACGAGGGCCAGCAGCAGCGGCGCCAGCCGGCCACGGCGCGGCCTCGGGCGGGCGATGCGTGAGGCGCGCTCGGCCATCAGCGGTCCATGAAGCGCCGTGCGCGCTCGCTCAGGCGTTCCTCGCTCCAGGGCGGCTCCCAGACCAGCTCCACCTGGATCAGCATGTCGGGCGGCAGGTCCCGGTCCAGCTCGTTTTCGATCTCTTCGATGATCAGATCGGTCACCGGGCAGGCGGCCGAGGTCATGGTCACCCGGGCATGCACCTTGTTGTCGGCAACGCTCACCCGGTAGATCAGGCCCAGGTCCACCACGTTGATGGAAACCTCCGGGTCCACGACCCGTCGCAGCGCCTTGGCGATCGGTTCGAGCAGGGCGTCCGGGCCGTCGTAGGGAAAGGGGGTGGGTGTCATGGAAGGCTCCTGCGCGCCGGGCGGCACACCCGGCATTCAACCAATGACGCAGAAGTCGAGCACCACTTCGCCCGGTTCCCGACGCAGGTATTCCAGGGACACGGCGTCCCCAAAGGTCTGGCGGATCTGCGCCAGCAGCGGGATGGGATCGTGGTCGTTGACGAAGCGCATGGTTTCCCCCGGCTGCAGGCTTTTCAGCGCGCCGAAGATGGCGGCATGGCGAAAGCGCTTGGCCACGCCACGGGCGTCGAAGAGGTGAACGTTCTGGAGAGTCCGGGAGTTGCTCATGGGAACCTCGTGAAGAAGGAAGAGGGACGGAGGGGGACGGAAAGCGCCGGTTGGCATCCCGCCGCCAGGCGCTGCGGTGATCGGCATGGGTGCCAGACAAAGCCGATCACACGCTTAAAGATGCATTTTTGATGAATCTATTTTAGACGCCACCAGCAAAAGGTTCATTTGACATGCATCAAATTCAGACCAACGGCATGTCCCGGATGTCCGACCACCGCAGGACCACACAGGCCCCCAGCCCGGCACAGGCCGAGAACGACGGCGTGACCGTTGGTCGGGTGCTTCTCACCAAACATTCCAACAATCAATAGAATGTTGTCCATGAACCAACGCAAACTCAAAGACCTGCTGTACGAGCAGGTGGCCCGCATCGGCAAGGCCCTGGGCAGCCCCAAGCGGCTGGAGCTGCTGGAGATGCTGGCGCAGGGCGAAAAGTCGGTGGACGTGCTCGCGGCCGAGCTGTCGATCGACATCAAGCTCGCCAGCGCCCACCTGAAGGCGCTGCGCGATGCGCGCCTGGTCACCAGCCGGCGCGAGGGCAAGTTCATCCACTACCGCCTGAGCGGGCCGGACGTGGCGGGCCTGGGCGTGAAGCTGCGCGAGGTGGCCGAAGAACACCTGCTGGAGCTGCGCATGGCGCTGAACCAGATGGTGGCGCAGCCGGACCAGCTCGCCTCGGTGGACCGACAGGCCCTGATGGCGCAGGCGCAGCGCGGCGAGGTGGTGGTGATCGACGTGCGGCCGCAGGACGAGTTCGATGCGGCCCACCTGCCGTATGCGCGCTCCATGCCACTGGCCGAGATCGAAAAGCGGCTGGCCGCGCTGCCGCGCGACAAGGAGATCGTCGCCTACTGCCGCGGGCCGTTCTGCCTGCTGTCGGACGAGGCCGTGGCGCTGCTGCACTCGCGCGGCTACCGCGCGCGCAAGGTGTCCGACGGCGTGAGCGAGTGGCAGGCCGCGGGTCTGCCGCTGGTGCTGCCGTCGGCCGGATAACCCCCCTCTTCAGGAGCCCTTCATGCGTTCGGTGCTTTTCATCCTCAACGACGCGCCCTATGGCAACGAGCGGGCCTACAACGGCCTGCGACTGGCCGGTGCCCTGACCGCCAAGGAAGGCGTGCAGGTGCGGGTGTTCCTCATGGCCGATGCCGTCGGCTGCGCCAAGGCGGGCCAGAAGGTGCCCGAGGGTTACTACAACGTCCAGCTCATGCTGGGCAAGGTCTTGCGCAAGGGCGAGGTGGCGCTGTGCGGCACCTGCATGGACGCGCGGGGCCTGGGCGCGGGGGAGCTGGTGGAGGGCGCGCAGCGCTCCACCCTCGCGCAGCTCGCCGACTGGACCGCCGAGGCCGATCAGGTCCTGGTCTTCTGAATCCCACGAAAGCCCACCATGTTTGCAGGTCGCCGCAACGTGCTTCTGCTGGCCAGCAGCCAGGCCCTGATGCTCTCGGCCATTGTGCTGTCGATGAGCTTGGCCGCCATCCTGGGCGCCTTGCTGGCGCCCGACAAAAGCCTCGCCACGCTGCCGGTGGCGGCGATGGTGGTCGGCACGGCCATCGCCTCGCTGCCCGCAGCCCTGCTGATGCGCCGCTGGGGCCGCCGCTCGGGTTTCCTGATCGGCGCCAGCCTGGGGGTGGCGGGCAGCGCATTGGCCGGCTACGCCCTCTGGCAGCAGTCGTTTGCGCTGTTCGTTCTGGGGCACCTGCTGCTGGGCAGTTACCAGGGTTTCGCCAACTACTACCGCTTCGCCGCCGCGGAGGCGGTGGACACGGCGCACACCACCCGCGCAATTTCCTGGGTGGTGGCCGGCGGGGTGGTGGCCGCGTTTGTAGGGCCGCAACTGGGGCAGTGGGGGCGCGACTGGTTCATCGCCGGGCCGTTCGTGGGCTCGTACCTGGCGCAGGCCGTGCTCAGCGTGGTGGCGCTGGGCCTGCTGACGCAGGTGCGGCTCAAGCCGGTGGCGACGGCCGCCACGGGCACGGCCCGTTCCGTGCGGGAGCTCCTGTCCCAACCCTTGCTGCTCACGTCGATCCTGGGCGCGGCGGTGGGCTACTCCGTGATGATCATGGTGATGACGGCCACGCCGCTGGCCATGCTGGGCTGCGGCCTGCCGGGGCAGAGCGTCACGCCGGTGATCCAGTGGCACGTGGTGGGCATGTTCGCGCCGTCGTTCTTCACCGGCCACCTCGTCAAGCGCTTTGGCGCGCCACGCATCATGCAGACCGGCTTCGTGCTGCTGCTGGCGCATGTGGCCGTGGCGCTCTCGGGGCTGGAGTTCCTGCATTTCGTCTCGGCGCTGGTCCTGCTCGGCGTGGGCTGGAATTTCGCCTTCGTGGGCGGCACCGCCCTGCTCACGCAGACCTACCGCCCGGCCGAACAGCTCAAGGTGCAGGCGATCAACGAGTTCCTGGTGTTCGGGCTCGTGGCCACCGCCAGCCTGTCCGCGGGCTGGCTGTACGACCGCGCCGGCTGGGCCGCGCTGAACCTGGCCGTGGTGCCGTTTCTGCTGCTGGCCTTGCTGGCGTCCGTCGGCACCGAGCTGAAAACCGCCCGGCTGCGGGAGGCCCTGTGAGCTTTGAGCAGTTCGTCATCGGCAACGAGCCCCTCATCCGGGTGGGCTTCTTCGCCGGCGTGTTCGCCCTGGTGGCCCTGTGGGAGCTCGCATCGCCACGCCGGGTGCTCCAGTTGCCGCGCGCGCAACGCTGGGCCAGCAACCTCGGCATCGTGCTGCTCAACACCGTGATCGTGCGCCTGCTGTTCCCCACGGCGGCGGTGGGCATGGCCGCGCTGGGTGTGGAGAAGGGCTGGGGGCTGCTGAACCATTTCGCCGTGCCGTTCTGGCTCGCGGTGCCGCTGGCGGTGGTGGCGATGGACTTCGTGATCTGGCTGCAGCACGTGATGGTGCACGCCGTGCCCGCGCTGTGGCGGCTGCACCGCGTGCACCACGCCGACCTGGACTACGACCTCACCACCGGAGCGCGCTTTCACCCGCTGGAGATCGTGCTCTCCATGGGCATCAAGTTCGCCACCATCGCGCTGCTGGGTGCGCCGGTGCTGGCGGTGGTGGTCTTTGAGGTGCTGCTGAGCGCCTGCGCGCTGTTCAACCACGGCAACATCCGCCTGCCCGACGGCGTGGACCGCGTGCTGCGTTGGTTCCTCGTCACGCCCGACATGCACCGCGTGCACCACTCGGTGGAAGACGACGAGAGCAATTCCAACTTCGGTTTCAACCTGACCTGGTGGGACCGCCTGTTCGGCACCTACCGCGAGCAACCGCGCGGGGGCCAGCTCGGCATGGTCATCGGCATCCACGGCCACGCCGACCCGCACGAGGTGGCGCGCCTGCCGGGCATGCTGATGCTGCCTTTCAAGGGCCGGGGCACCGACGATGCGATCAAGCGCCGCCCCTTCACCGAACACGACGCCGGAGCGAGCCACTGAGCGTTTTCCTGCGCGGGTGAGGGGAAACACCGGTTCGTACCACCCCGCCATTCTGAGAAAATATCAGTTAATGCTGATAAACAACTTGATTCAAAACACTTCCACTGGAACCCCCATGAAACCGCAACACCTGGCGCTCGCCGCCCTCACCGCCGCCAGCCTGTGGCTGTCCCCCGCCGCCCACGCCGACAACCAGGCCATCGCCGTGGACGAGATGGCGGCGTATCTCGAATTCGTGGACTACGGCGGCGGCGTGATCTTTGCCGAGCAGATCCCCAAGGACGAATGGCCGAAGATGGTCGTCATCGACGCGCGCGACGCCGGCCAGTTCGCCAAAGGCCACATCCCCGGCGCCATCAACATGGACTGGCGCCAGGTGCTGGCCCAGCGCGACACCATCCCCAAAGACAAGCCCGTGCTGATCTACTGCAACAGCGGTTCGCTCTCGGCCCAGGCCGGTTTCGCCCTGCGCGTGGCGGGCTGGGACAACCTGCGCATCCTGCAGGGCGGCATGGAAGAATGGAAGGCCAAGGGCGGCTTCGACGCCGCGGCCCGGGCCACCGCGCCGGCCAGACACTGACACCCCGGGCCACGCGCCTCAGGAGGCTCACATGACGACATCCACCCGCTCGCATCTGCGCCGGCTTGCGCGGCCATGGCTCGGGGGCCTGCTCGGCCTGTGTGCCGCCTGCGCCAGCACCTGGGCGCTGGCGCAGGCCGTACCCGAGATGGCGCTGAAGCAGGTTGGCACCCACACCTACTACGTGGAAGGCCTCGCGGCACTGGGCTCGCCGGCCAACCAGAACTTCATCAGCAACGCCGGCTTCGTGGTGGCGCGCGACGGCGTGGTGGTGATCGACGCGCTGGGCTCGCCCGCGCTGGCCCGGCGGCTCGTGGAGAAGATCGCCGCGGTCACACCCAAGCCCGTCACGCATGTGATCCTGACGCACTACCACGCCGACCACATCTACGGCCTGCAGGTGTTCAAGCAGTTGGGCGCCCAGATCATTGCCCATCAAAACGGGCGGGAGTACCTGCATTCCGAAACCGCCGAGCAGCGGCTGGTGGCCTCGCGCACCGACCTGGCGCCCTGGGTGGACGGAAGCGTCCAGCTGGTGCCGGCCGACCGCTGGCTGGACGGATCGACCACGCTCGAACTGGCCGGCACCCGCTTCGTGGTGGAACAGGTGGGCCCTTCGCACACGCCCGAAGACCTGGCCATCTACGTGCCCAGCGAGCGCGTGCTGTTCGCGGGCGACCTCATCTTCAGCGGTCGACTGCCTTTCGTGGGCAAGGCCAACAGCGACCAGTGGATCACCGCGCTGAACCGCCTGCTGGGCTTTGATGCCCAGGTCGTGGTGCCCGGGCACGGTGGCGCGTCCACCGACCCGCGCAAGGACATCGGCTTCATCCGCGACTACCTGGCCTACCTGCGCAGGACCATGGGCCAGGCCAGCAGCGACATGCAGCCCTTCGACGAGGCCTACGCCCAGACCGACTGGAGCGCCTACGAGCACGTGCCGATGTTCCCGTTCGCCAACCGCATGAACGCCTACAACACCTACTTGCTGATGGAGCAGGAAGGCATGCGGGGCAAGTAGCCCGCGCACCGCGGTGTCGGTGGCGAAAGAGAAGCCACCGGCATGACCGGCCAGCGCTTCATCCGACACCATCACGCCGGGCGCCGCCGCATCAGCCGGTACACCGCCGGGATCACCAGCATCGACAGCAGCGGCGCGCTGAGCATGCCGCCCACCATGGGCGCGGCGATGCGCTGCATCACCTCGCTGCCAGCGCCATCGCCCCAGAACAGGGGCAGCAAGCCGGCCACGATCACGGCCACCGTCATGGCCTTGGGCCGCACCCGCAACACCGCGCCCTCACGGATCGCCTCCAGCAGGTCGGCATCGGTTTCCTGCCCCGCGTCCAGCCGCGTGACCCAGGCCTGCTTCAGGTACAGCAGCATGATCACGCCGAACTCGGCCGCCACGCCGGCCAGCGCGATGAAGCCCACCGCGCTGGCCACCGAGAGGTTGTGCCCCAGCGCCCACAGCAGCCAGACGCCCCCCACCAGCGCGAACGGCAGCGTGCTCATGATCAGCAGCGCCTCGTCAAAGCGGCGGAAGGTCAGGTACAGCAGCACGAAGATGATCAGCAGCGTGAACGGCACCACCAACTTGAGCTGGGCGCTGGCCCGTTCCAGAAACTCGAACTGGCCGGACCACGACACCGAGTAGCCCGCCGGCAGCACCACCCGCTCGGCCACCACGCGCTGCATCTCCAGCACCGCGCCACGCAGGTCGCGCCCGCGGATGTCCACGTAGACGAAGCCCGCCAGGCGCGCGTTTTCGCTGCGCAGCATGGGCGGACCGTCGGCGACCACGATGCGCGCCACGTCCGACAACACCAGGCGCTGGCCGCTCGGGCTGACGATGGGCAGCGCGCGCAGCGCCGCCAGCGAGTCCCGCAGCTCGCGCGGGTAGCGCAGGTTGATGGGGTAGCGCTGCAGGCCTTCGACGGTCTGTCCGATCTCCATGCCGCCCACCGCGCCGGCGATGACCTCCTGCACGTCGGCGATGTTCAGGCCATAGCGCGCCGCGTCGTCACGCCGGATGTCCACGTCGATGTAGCGCCCGCCCGTCAGGCGCTCGGCCAGCGCGCTGCTCACGCCGGGCACGGTCTTGACCGCGGCCTCGATCTGGCCCGTGAGACGGTCGATGGTGGCCAGGTCGGCCCCGGCCACCTTCACGCCCACCGGGCTCTTGATGCCGGTGGCCAGCATGTCGATGCGGTTGCGGATCGGCGGCACCCAGATGTTGGACAGGCCGGGCACACGCACGGTGCGGTCCAGCTCTTCCACCAGCTTGTCCGGCGTCATGCCCGCGCGCCACGCGCTGCGTGGCTTGAACTGGATCGTGGTCTCGAACATCTCCAGCGGGGCCGGGTCGGTGGCGCTGTCCGAACGACCGGCCTTGCCGTAGACACGGTGCACCTCGGGCACGGTCTTGATCAGGCGGTCGGTCTGCTGCAGCAGCTCGGCGGCCTTGCCGGCCGACAGCCCGGGCAGCGCGGTCGGCATGTACAGCAGATCGCCCTCGTCCAGCCGCGGCATGAACTCGGCGCCAATGTGCCGCAGGGGCCACAGGCTCGCCAGCAGCAGCAGGGCCGCCACCACGAGCGTCAGCCTGGGCGCCCGCAGCACGGCGTCGAGGCAGGGGCGGTACCCTGCGATCAGCAGCCGGTTCAGGGGGTTGGCCGTCTCCTCGGGAATGCGCCCGCGGATCAGGTAACCCATCAGCACGGGAATCAGCGTCACGGCCAGCCCGGCAGCGGCCGCCATGGCATAGGTCTTGGTGTAGGCCAGGGGCGCGAACAGCCGGCCCTCCTGCGCCTGCAACGTGAACACCGGGATGAAGCTCAGCGTGATGATGAGCAGCGAAAAGAACAGCGCAGGCCCCACCTCGGCGGCGGCCTCGCCGACGACGCGCCAGCGCGGCTCGCCGTCCAGCGTGTGACCGGGGTGTTCATGGGCCCAGCGTTCCAGGTGCTTGTGCGCGTTCTCGATCATCACCACCGCGGCGTCGACCATCGCACCGATGGCGATCGCGATCCCGCCCAGCGACATGATGTTGGCGTTCACGCCCTGCTGCTGCATCACGATGAACGCCGCCAGGATGCCCAGCGGCAGCGAGACGATGGCCACCAAGGCGCTGCGCAGGTGAAACAGAAACAGCGCGCACACCAGCGCCACCACCAGGAACTCCTCCAGCAGCTTGAAGCCGAGGTTGTCCACCGCGCGCTCGATCAGCCCCGAGCGGTCGTACACCGGCACGATCTCCACGCCTTCGGGCAGACCCCGCTGCAACTCGGCGAGCCTGGCCTTGACGGCGCGGATGGTCTGCAGCGCGTTCTTGCCCGAGCGCATCACGATCAGGCCGCCCGCGGCTTCACCCTCGCCATCGAGTTCACCGATGCCCCGGCGCATCTCGGGACCGAGCTGCACCCGGGCCACGTCGCCCAGACGCACGGAAATGCCCGCGTCGGAGGTCGTCAGCGGGATGGCACGGAAATCGTCGAGGGTCTTCAGGTAGCCGTTGGCGCGCACCGCGTATTCGGCCTCGCCGAGTTCCAGCACCGAACCGCCCGCCTCCTGGTTGGCGCGGCCCACCGCCTGGCTCACCATCGCCTGCGTGATGCGGTAGGCGGCCAGCTTGTCGGGGTCGAGCACGATCTGGTACTGGCGCACCATGCCACCGAGGCTGGCGACCTCGGCCACGTCGGGCACGGTCTTGAGCTCGAAGCGCAGGAACCAGTCCTGCAGCGCGCGGAGCTGGTCCAGGCTCTGCCGGCCGCTGCGGTCCACCAGCGCGTACTGGTAGATCCAGCCCACGCCGGTGGCGTCGGGCCCCAGCGACGATCTGGCCGCGGGCGGCAGCCGCGACTGCACCTGGTTCAGGTACTCCAGCACCCGCGAGCGCGCCCAGTAGAGGTCCACGCCGTCGTCGAACAGCACATAGACGAAGCTGTCGCCGAACATCGAATAGCCACGCACCGCCCTGGCGCCGGGCACCGACAGCATGGTGGTGGTCAGCGGGTAGGTGACCTGGTTCTCGACGATCTGCGGCGCCTGGCCGGGCCAGTTGGTGCGGATGATGACCTGGGTGTCCGACAGGTCGGGCAGCGCGTCCAGCGGCGTGCGCAGCATGGACACCACACCCCAGGCGGTGATCAACACGGCGGCCAGCAGCACCAGGAAGCGGTTGGCGATGCTCCAGTGGATGAGGCGCGCGATCATCGGGCCGCTCCCGTGGCCGCCGGCGCCACACGTTCGATCGCGGTGATCTGCGGTTCGGCGCCCTCCTGCATGCGAAATTCGATCCGCACCTTGTCGCCGCTGGCCAGCGCGCCTGGCCGCTGCCCGGGCGGCGGGAGGCGGAACGCCATCGTCATCCCGGGCCATTTCAACGCCGGGATCGCGGGGTGGGTGAGCATGGCGGTCTCGCCCTCGATGGCATCGATCACCGCGTCGGTGCGGTGCAGGTCGGCCGCCGGCATCGGCATCGGCGCCTGGTTCAGCCGCGCCTCCAGCCCGCGCAGGCTGGCCTCGGAGTCGATCAGGAACTGGCCCGACAGCACCACCCGCTGGCCGGCCTGCAGGCCCTGCACGATCTCGGTCTGCGCTCCCGCTTCGCGGCCCACGCCGACCTCCACGGGCCGGAAGTGCCCGCCCTCCTCGGCCAGCATCACCACGCTGCGGCGCCCGGTGTGGATCACGGCGTCGCTCGGAACCAGCAGCACGGGTCGGCCCACCGGATCGGCAAAACGCATCTGCACGAACATGCCCGGCACCAGCCGGCCACCCGGGTTGGCCAGCTCCAGCCGCGCCTTGAGCGTGCGCGTGGCGGGGTCCACTTGCGGCAGCACGGCCTGCACGCGCCCGTCAAAGCGCTGCCCCGGCACCGCCGGGCTGATGGCGCTGACCCGGGCGCCGGGCTGGAGCTGCGCCACCTGGCTCTCGGGCACCTGGCCCTCGGCCCAGACCGTGTCCGTGCCCTGCAGGCGCAGCAGCGCCATGCCGGGCATCACGGTCGCGCCCTCGCGCACCATCAACTCGGTCATGGTCCCGCTGATCGGCGCCCGCAGGGTGAAGCGTGGCTGCAGCGCGCCGGTGCGCACCACGCGGTCGATTTGCGCTGCGCCCATGCCGGCCTGGCGCATGCGCTGGGACGCGGCTTCGCGCAACGGCCCCAGGTCGGAACCGGCCATGCGGGCCACCGCCAGGTACTCCTCTTGCGCGGCCACCCAGTCGGGCACGTAGATTTCGGCCAGGGGTGCGCCGGCCACCACCCGGTCGAGCGTGGCGCGCACATGCAGCCGCTCCACAAAACCCATGGACCGGGCGCTGACCACCACCTGGTCGCGTTCGTTCCAGGCCACGTTGCCCGCCACCGTGACGGCGCCATCGAGCGGGCCTTCCACCACGGCCACGCTGCGCAGCCCCAGGTTTTGCTGGATGCGCGGGCTCACCGACACGCCGCCGGTGTCCGCGCTGTCGCCACCGGCGTAGCGCGGCACCAGCATCATGTCCATGAAGGGCGATTTGCCCGGTGCGTCGAAGTTCTTGCCCGGCACCATGGGGTCGTGGTAGTTCAGGATCGCGCGGCCGGTGACCGGATCCACGTCGCCCGCACGGAGTCCGTCGCGGATATGGCGGGCTGTGGCATCCCCACCTTGCGCCACGGTCCACGCGCCCGGGTCCTGGGGCGTGGCGGGCGCGCTCTGCGCGGCCGCGCCACCGCCCATGTCCATGCCTGCGCGCATGCCGGCGGTCCATGCGCCGTAGCCCACGGCGCCCAGGGCCGCCGCGGCCACGATGCCGATCCCGATCGTTGTCTGGTATTTCATGGTGTCATTCCTGTTCCGGCCGCGCCGTGGCGGCCACTGTGTTTTCGGTCGGGATGAGATACGCCAGCCGGGCCCACAGACGGGCGGTGGACAACCGCAGGTCGATGCGCTCCATCCGCAGGTCCAGCGCCATGCGCCGCGCGGCCAGCACCTCGAGCAGCGGGGCCCGGCCACCCCGGTAGGCGGCCAGGGTGGCCTGTATGCGCTGCTCGGCCAGCGGCAGCCGGCCGGTGTCGATCAGGGCCAGCTGGGCGAGGCCGGCACGCCAGGCCACCAGCCAGCGCTCGGTCTCGGCCAGGTGTTCGCGCGCGCGCTCCTCGCGTTCGTCGCGCAACTCGTCGACCCGCGCCAGCCGGGCCGCGAGTTCCCGGTCCTGCCGCTGGGGACGGTCCCACTGCCAGGGCACCGAAACGGCCAGAGAGACCATGTTCGCGTAGCCCGGGCCGCGCAGACCGAACATCAGCTCGGTGCTCCAGTCGGGATCGCGCTCGCGGCGCGCCACCTCGGCTTCGGCCGCCGCCGCGGCCTCCCGCGCGGCGAGCTGCACGAGTTCGGGGTGGTGCGCCAGACGCCCGCTCACGCCCGTCGCCGCGGGCGGGAGCTCGACGAGTTCGGGTGGCGCGGCCAGTGGTTGCTCGGGAAGCCCTCCGGTCCAGCGGGCCAGGGCATGGCGGGCGTTGGTGCGCTCGGCCTCGGCGGCCAACAGGGTCTGCTGCAACTGCGCCACCGCGTCGCGCGCCGCGATCCAGTCGGCCAGCGCCCCCCCGCCACCGCGGGCCGCGGCTTCGGAGGCCTGCACCAGCAGGCGAGCCTCGTCGAGCTGCACCTGCAGCAGCGCCACCCGCTGCTCCAGCGCGTGGCGCTCCAACCAGGCCATGGCGGTCTCGCGCTGGATGGCGGCGGACCGCACGCCACGCTCGGCCCGGGCCGCGTCGGCCTCGCGCTCGAAACGGGCCGTTCGCGCCCGTCGTTTGTCTTCGCTGGGGAAGGTCTGCATCAGCGAGACCGACTTCGAGGTCATGAAATCGCGTGTGGTGCTGAAGCGCTCCGGCCCTTCGACGGGCAGGTTCTCCAGCGACAGACGCAGCACGGGGTCGGGGCGCTGGCCAGCGGCCACGGCCATCTCGCGCGCCGAGCGGGCGGCGGCATCCTGGGCGCTCAGGGCCGGCGAACGCGCCAGTGCCGCCTCGACGGCCTGGGGCAATGTCAGCGGTTCGGCGGCGCGCGCCAGTGGCGCTGCCGCCAGGCCGATCAGGAGCGCGAGGCGCGCGGGAACGATCAAGGCGTGCCAGCGGCTGACGGCTTGGCCACGGGGGCGAAGGCGCCCGCCGGAGGCCGGGGAAAGGGGTTCCATATTTCTGCTCCGAAGGAATGCACACGGGCTGGGCGCGCACGGGGACGCGCAGCAGCCGCTGCTGACCCAGGGCCGGCCTCAAAGGCCGTGCGCGGTCAGGGTGAAAGCTTCAGAGCAGGGAGGGGGGTCGCCAGATGCTGGCGGGAGCGCCGCGCGGCGGCACCAGCGGCACGGGCGCGAGCAGATCGCTCAAGGGCAGCGCCTGCGCCATGGCAATGGCCGGGGGCGCCACCCAGCCGGTGGGGGCCGGGCATTCCTGACCGGCCTTGCACAGCTGGCCGGTCAGCCGGGCGGTGTCCACATCGTTGCAGCAATCGCCCTGGGGCATGTCGCTGTCGATGCCGGTCAGGCCGTCCGGCAAGGCCATGGTGGCCTCCATGGGACAAGGCGTCTGCACGCTCACGCCGGCGGCCCATCCCTGCAGGGGGATCGCCAGGCACAGCAGCAGGGCAAGGAACAGACGCATGCGTGGATTCTAGGGCAGGGCGGCCAGCTTCCGCGCTGGAATCCGCATCCCGCCTCTCCACTCAGGGCAGGAACGCAGCGCCCATGGTGCGGCGGTACCACGCGTGGAAATGCTGCATGCCATCCTCCAGCGGAGACTGGTAGGGCCCGGCGTCGGACGCGCCCCGCGCCAGCAGCGCGCGTCGGCCCGCGTCCATGCGCTCGCCGATCTCGTCGTCTTCCCTGGCCGTCTCCATGTAGGCGGCGCGGTGTGCCTCGATGAAGTCCCGCTCGAAGGCCACGATCTCCTCGGGGTAATAGAACTCCACCACGTTGACGGTGTCCTGCGGCCCCTTGGGGTAGAGCGTGGACAGGACCAGCACATGCGGGTACAGCTCGATCATGTGGGTGGGGAAATAGGTGACCCACACCGCGCCGAAGTCGGGCGGGGTGCCGGTGCGATAGCTCAGCAGCCGATCGTGCCAGGTGCTGTAGACATCCGACCCCGGCGAATTCAACGACGCATGCACGCCGACACGCTGCATGCTGTACCAGTCGGCGAGCTCCCAGCTCAGGTCGTCGCAGGTGACAAAGCTGCCCAGGCCGGGATGAAATGGGGCGACGTGGTAGTCCTCCAGATAGACCTCGATGAAGGTCTTCCAGTTGTAGTTGCACGGGTGGACCTCCACGTGGTCGAGCACGTAGTCCGAGAAGTCGAACTCCGGCCTTCTGAACAGCGGCGCCATGTCCTGCGCCGGGTCGCGCGCGCCTTCGAACAGTTGGCCATGGCAGTTGCGCAGCGCAAACCGCTGCAGGTTCCTGCAGGGTCTGGATTCGAACTGCGGCGCGCCCAGCAACTCGCCGGCGCTGTTGTACGTCCACCGATGCAGCGGGCAGACGATGTGCCCGCCCGCCGCCGCCAGGTTGCCCCGGGTGTTGGTCGACCCGGCCACGTCGCCGGCCTCTCCGCCCAGCATCAGTGCCTGGCGGTGCCGACAGACATTGGAGATCAGCTCCACACCCTGCGGGTTGCGCACCAGGACGCGGCCGCCGTCCTCCTGCACGAGCCGGTGCCAGTCCCCCACCTGCGGGACGGCCTTTTCATGGCCCACATACCGGGCGGACCGGTTGAAGATCAACGCCTGCTCGCGGGCAAACAGGGCTTCGTCAAAGTAGGCGCCGACAGGCAACTGCGGAAACGCCGGCAGGACATGCACCAGGCGGGCAATATCGTTCATGGAAATCTCCAGGGCGTGGCGAAGCACACCGGCCTGGACGGCACGGCGGCATCGCGGAATCAAGGGCCCCGACTACGCAGCGTCGGCCAGCAGGCGGGCGATGCGCTTGTCGAGCGGGAGCTTGGGGCAGGTGCTGCATGGCTCACCGTCGTGGCGGCGATAGTGGTGACAGCACACCTTGCGGTCCAGGGCGAGCGCGGGCGTCCCGTCGCGGGCCCGATAGGCAAAAAACCCGCAACCGCCGGCAATGCCGAGCTGCGCCAGCCAGAGCTCCCCCCACGCGGCGACGTCGTCCGCGTCGCCCAGGGCAGGCCTGTTGCGCCGCACCAGCAGCAGCGCGCCCAACACACACTCAGCCTGCAATCGGTCGGCGGCGCGGGCGTGCAGGGCCACCAGCGGCATCAGCGCCGCGCGCATGGACTGGCACAGGGCCCCCAGCTCGTCCGCCGCCAGGCGGATGCGCGACGTCAGCGCGGCGGCCTGCGCGGGGGCATGCACCGGCAACTGGAAGCCATTGGGAAACCCGTTCTCCACGGGCTGCGCCAGACCGGCCAGCCTGGGCACATGCGTGTCGAGATGCGCGGCAATCACGCTGAGATAGACCGGTTGCCAGATCGCCAGCCCCCAGCAGCGCAGCGCCACATAGTGCGCACCGGCTTCCGGGTACGACCGGGCCCAGTGGCGGCACAGCGCCGCCAGCGCGCCCGGCCCGGCCGACGCCTCATCGCCATGGCGCAACGCACCGGGCAGCGGTGCACCGCCCTGTTCGCCGCGCAGCGCCGGTGCGATGCGCCGGGCCAGCTGCAACACGCGGGCGAGGTCGGCATCGTGCAACGAACCCCCGGCCCGCGCGCCCAGGCTCACTCGACGCTTTCCGCGACCGCTGGCGCCGCGGCCCGGGCCGTGGCTTGGCGGCGCAAGCCGGCGATCGGATTCACGAGGTGGCCGGCCATCTTCAGGCTGGAGGCCGGGTCGGCCAGGTTGACCATCTGCACGTTGTTGCCGAGCTGCAGGCGGTTCAGACAGGAGTGCAGGAACTCGGGCACGAACATGTCGTGGTGCGCGAACTTGGCGGCCAGGTCGGGGTGGGCGTCCTGGTAGTCGCACACGCAGTCGGCCACCGCGCGCCAGAAGTCGTCCTCGCGGCAGCAGCCGTTCTCCACCAGCACCTGGTTGATGTGGCGCAGCACGCCATCGAACACATCGATGAAGATGCCCAGCAGCTTGAAGTGGTCGGGCACGTCCACCGCCAGGCGCTGGACGCGTTCCGGCAGCCAGGCCTTGGCCCCGATGTCGAGGATGGCGCATTCCTCGGCGATGTCTTTCATGATGGCGCGCACCGGCACGTGTTTGTCGAGCACCAGGATCAGGTTCTCGCCGTGCGGCATGAAGGTCAGGTCGTGCTTGTAGAAGCAATGCAGCAGCGGCGTCAGGTAAGACGCCAGATAGCGCTGCAGCCACGCCACCGTTCCCAGCCCGGACCGGCGGATCAGTTCGGGCAGCAGGGCGTGGCCGTCCTTGTCCACATGCAGCAGCGCGGCCATGGTCATCAGGCGCTCGCCCGGCTGGAGCAGCGGCAGCGGGCTTTCGCGCCACAGCGCGGAAAACATCTTCTTGTACGGTGTGTCGACCGGTATCGCGGCCTCGTAATAGTGGTTGCGAAACCCGATGGAGGCCACCTCCTGGAGGATGGTGAAACCGTTGGCGCGCAGGAAGGCGTCGCCGCTCACCAATTCCTTGATGAACTCGTTGATGGCCGGCGTGCCCGACATGTAGTACGGCGACAGGCCACGCATGAAGCCCATGTTCAGGATGGACAGCGAGGTCTTGACGTAGCGCTTGCTGCGGTCGCTGGTGTTGAAGAAGGTGCGGATCGACTGCTGGGCGATGTAGTGGTCGCGGCCGTAGGCCAGGCAGATGATCTTGCGCTGGGCCACATAACCGGCGAAGGCAATCGACAGCTTGTTGAACCACTGCCAGGGGTGGGCCGGCATGAAGTGGTAGTCGGCCGGGTCCAGGCCGAGCGCGGCCACCTCGCGGGTGAAGCCGTCCACCGTGTCCTGCCCGAGCTCTTCGGCCAGCAACTGCTCGTAGCTCAGCGTGGAGATGCTGGAGAAAGCGGCGTGGTCCTTGTGCACGGCCAGCCAGATCACGCGGATGGCCGAGCCGGCTTCCGGCGCATAGGCGCGGTAGTCGGCCGCGGTGAAACCCAGCCGCCCGTTGTTGGCGACGAAACCCGGGTGGCCTTCGGTCATGGCGACTTCAATGGTCTGGAAGTCGGTGGCCTCGGCCAGCTGGGCGCTGCTGGGCGCGTCGGCCTTCATGCGCTTGTAGGCGCTGCCGAACAAGGTGCTGCTGATCTCGTCGAGGTAGATGGGCAGCAGGTCTTCGCGAATCCCCAGGCGCTGGCGGCACTCGATGATGAACTGCAGCGCGTCCAGCGGCTGCTCGGCGCCGTTGACTTCTCTGTGGATGGACTCGGGCTTGATGTGCCAATGGCGCAGCGCCAGGCATTGCGCCTCGAACCGGTAACAAGCGGCGCCGTCGTCCGAGAACAGCTGGTACTGCGCAAAGCCTCCCTGCCCCGGGCCCAGCAGCTCGGGCTCGACGATGAGTTCGTGGGCGTATTCGGCGATGGCCTTGCGCAGCAGCAGGCGGTTGGCCTGGGCCCAGACCTCCGGCGTCAGGTGGTCGGCGAAATGGGCCGGGTCGTGCGCGAGCTGGTGGGCGATGGTGACGTTCATGAATGGGCTTCCTCTGGTGTGGTGGCCGTGGCCTGTTGAAAATCCCGCCGGGTGCAAAAGGCGAGGCTGGCGATCTTCTCGGGGAAGACCACATCACGGTCGTAGACAAAACCCGCCGAGCGGTTCAGGGCATGGACCTTGTGATTGGTGGCGTCGGGCTCCACGACGATGCGCCGCGCACCCAGGTGCGCGAACATGAAGCGCATCAAGGCATGGAACGCGGCGCGCGAGAAACCGGCGATGCGCCGTTCGGGCGGCCCGATGAAGATGTGCATGCCCAGGTCGCCGGGCTGCACCGGGTAGAAGGCCCGGATGCGGTCCTGCGCGGGGTCGTAGCACTCGGCCAAGAAGGCCGGCCGGCTCCCCTGCCACCCGATGTAGGCCGTGGCGGTGCCGGAATCCATCATGCGCTGGTAGGCCTCGCGCACCTGCGCCTCGGTCTTGTCCTGCATCAGCCAGAAGGCGGCACGCGGCTGGGTGAACCAGTGGTGCAGCGTCGGGATGTCGTGCGGGATCCGCAGCGGGCGGAAAACGAAGCCGGTCTCATCGCGGTAGGGCCGGTGGGCGGCGTCGGCGCGGCGGTGCAGGGTGTCAGTTGGCATGGGCGGGCACCTCCAGGGGCGTGGGGTTGGCGGCGCCGTCGGCCCCGGCGACGTGGCCGGCGCTGGGCACTCTGAGGATCAGGCGGTCCAGCAGCGCGGTGAGCACAAAACCGCCGGCCGCCAGCAGAAAGGGAACATGCAGCCCGTGGTGCTTGACGATGGCGCCCGCGGCGAACGAGGACAGCAGCACCCCCATGTTCTGGAAGAAGTTGGTGATGCTGTAGTCCTGCGCGTAGCGCTGGGGCGTGGACAGGCGAAACAGGTTGACTTCGAGCTTGACGATGATCTGGAAGAAGGCCCAGCCATACAGCACGCGCCCCAGCACGACCAGCATCGGATCGGGCGCGGCATGCAGCAGCAGGCCGGCCGCGCCCAGCAGCAGGTTGCCCACCGTGTGGTCGGGCAGGTGGCCGCCACGCGCCCGTATCCAGGCATGCAGGCGCAGCGCGACGATGGCCACCACGCCCGGAATGGCGAAGGCCATGCCGGACACCAGCTCGCTGTCATTGCCGGTCAAGGTCTGCCAGTACAGGGCGAAGAAGGGGCGGATCAGGTAGGCGCTGAAGTCGAACATCAGCATCACCAGCGCCAGCTTCAGGACCGGCAGTCGGGCCAGCAGCCCGAGGCGGCGCGCCTCGGCGGCCTCGGCCCGGGCCTGCTCGCCGGTGTTGACGCGCACGATCTTTCCGCTGCGGATCAGGTAGGCGCAGACCACCATCTGGAAGTAGTCACCCGCGGCCATGGCCAGGATGCTGGCGCGCGGCCCCCAGGTCTCCAGCACGAAGCCGCCCACCACCGCCCCGAAGATGGCGCCGAAGTGCACCACCACCGACAGAATCCCGATGGTGGCGGCATGCTGCTCCTTGGGCGTCAGGCGCATCAGGTACGGGTACATCAGCAGGTAGCTGCTTTTGCACATGAACATCAGCATCGACAGCACCCAGTAGCTCTGCAGGGTGGGCGCCCAGTCGCTCAGCAGGCTGAAGGTACCGGCGGCAAACTGCGTGTAGACCAGCAGGTGCAGCGGCTCCACGCGGCGCGCCACGCGCGCCCAGAGCGGCAGCGTGCACATCACGGCGATGGAGATGGCCGCCACGTAGGCGCCCACGTGCACGGGGCTGTCGATCCCGTATCGCGCGCTGAAGAACTGCGGGTAGAAGGGAATCAGGATCGCGTCGCTGATGACGGCCAGCACCGTCATCGTGATGATGTGGAATCGCAGGTTCATGCGTGCGCCTCAGAGCAGGACGAAGTCCGCGGTGGCCGGGATGGAGAAGTCCTGGATCGCCACGCGCCGCTCGATCTTGTAGTGCTCGACCCCGGTGAGCTCGCGCAGGATGTAGGAGTTGCGGTAGCAGCTCATGCCCAGGTCCTGGTTGGTCATGCCGTGGGTGTGCTGGCCGGCGTTCTGCACGAAGATTTCGTTGCCGTTGAAGTCGGCGGCGTAGTTGCGCGCCAGCCGGTAGCGCCCCTGCTCGTCCCAGCGCAGGCGGTGGCGGATGCCGTTGACGAAGGGCGGGATGTTCTCGCGGTAGCCGGTGGCGAAGACCAGCCCCTCGCTGCGGTGTGCGTAGCGCGCCTCGCAATCGAGCTGGCGGAACTCGATCTCGTAGCGGCCCTGTTCCGCGTCGTAGCGGCAACCCTGCAGCTCGCAGTTGGTGATGAGGTGGGTGCGCAACGACCCCTGCTTTCGCCGGTCGTCCAGCAGGTCGTAGATCTGGTTGATGAGGCTGGCGTTGACGCCCTTGTACAGGCTGTCCTGCGCGCGGATGACGCGCTCCTTCTTGCCATCGTCCAGCTTGTAGAAGTAGTCGATGTAGTCCGGGGAAAACATCTCCAGCGTGAGCTTGGTGGTCTCCATCTGGAAGAAGCGCGAGGAGCGGGTGATCCAGGTGAGGCTGTAGCCGTGCACGTCGGCTTCCTTGAGCAGGTCGTGGTAGACCTCGGCCGCGCTCTGGCCGCTGCCGACGATGGTGATGGAACGCTTTTTCTGCAGCTGCTCCTTGCTCGTGATGTAGTCGGCGGTGTGCAGGTAGCGGTGGCCGTCGGACGCGCAGCACTGGGGGAACAACGGCCTGGACCCCACGCCCAGCACGAGCTTTCGGCCGCGCATGATGAAGGGCTCGCGCTGCGGCCCCTGCACCCCGGTCACCACATAGCAGCCGCTCTCGGCGTCGTGGACGATCTCCTGCACCTCGTGCTCGAAGCGGGCGTTGGACAGCCGCGCCGCCGCCCAGCGGCAATAGGCGTTGTATTCGGCGCGCGTGAGGTAGAAACTCTCGCGGAAGTAGTACGAATAGATCTTGCCCTCTTCCTTGCAGTAGTTGAGGAAGCTGAAGCCGCTCTTGGGGTCCGCCAGGCTGACCAGGTCGGCCAGGAAGGGGTTCTGCAGCGTGGTGTTGTCGATCAGCATCCCGGGGTGCCAGTTGAACTCGGCAGCGCGCTCCAGGAAGACCGCGTTCACCCCGGTGATCGGCTCGGTCAGACAGGCCAGGCTCAGATTGAAGGGCCCAAGCCCGATCCCGACGAAGTCATAGATGTTCGTGTTCATTGCACTCAACTCCCTGATGGACTGGCACGCCGGACGGCGGCACATGGTGATCAAAAGAACGCGCGCGGCGGGCCGCCGCGCCGGGACGCGCCATTACCAGCGATACGCCACGGTCGCGGTCACGCTGCGCGCGTCGCCCCAGTAGCAGTACTGCTGGCTCAGGCACGAAGCCACATAGGTCTTGTCGAACAGGTTGTTGACGCTCAGACGGAGGTTGGCGCCCCTGAGCGACGGGCTCAGCTGGGCCAGGTCGATGCGCAGCATCAGGTCCACCAGCGTGTAGGGGGCCACCTTGAGGCTGTTGGCGTTGTCGACCCAGCTGGAACCCACGTAGCGCGCGCCCGCGCCCATGGTGTAGCCCGGCATGAAGTTCCAGTCGCCCCAGATCGAGGCCATGTGGCGCGGCGCCTGGTACGGCGTGTTGCCGGTGAAGCCGTCGGAGGACTCGACGAACTTCATGTCGGTGAAGGTGTAGCTCGTCAGCACCGACACCTTGCTGCTGAGCTGAGAGCGGGCCTCCAGCTCCAGACCGCGCGAGCGCACCTTGCCGGTCGGTTCAAAGTACGAGGCCCCCACCGGGCGCGTGGCGACATTCTTTTGCGACAGGTCGTACACCGCCGCCGACAGCAAGGTGTTCGAGCCCTTGGGCTGGTAACGGATGCCGGCCTCGACCTGGTCGGTCTCGGCGGGTTGCAGGTTGTTGCCCTGCTGGTCGTTGCGCAGGCTCGAGTTGAAGCCGTCCGAATAGCTCACATAGGGAGCCACCCCGTTGTCAAACAGATAGACAACGCCGGCCCGCTTGGTGAACCTGGAGCCACTCCACCGCGCCGGGTCGCCGGTGCCCATCCGGTTGGAGGCCTTGGCCCAGTCCATGCGCCCGCCCAGCGTGAGGCGCCAGCGGTCCAGCGCCGTCTGGTTCTGCAGGTACAGACCGGTCTGCTCCAGCTGGCGATCGATGGGGTCGCTGGTCACGCCGCTCAGGCCCGGGGCACCGTAGCTCGGGGCCAGCACGTTGATCGGCAGCGCGCTGCCCGATTGCCAGCTCCCTGTCACGTGGCGCTTCTGGTGGTCCAGACCGGTCAGCAGGGTGTGTTTGAGCGCGCCCGTCTGGAACCGACCTTCCAGCTGGTTGTCGACCGTGTTGCCGCTGGTCGACTCATCGGCGCCCGCGTAGTAGCGCGTCAGCTCATCGGTACTGGCCCAGCCGTAGCCATAGATCTGCCTCAGCGTGGTGTCCGCCGAGACATGGCGGAAGTTCTGCCGGAATTTCCATGCATCGTTGAACGCGTGTTCGAACTGGTAGCCCAGGAAGCGCTGCTTGCGCTGGTATTTCTCGACGCTGGGGTCCCCGTCGAAGAAATGGCGCGAGATCAGGCGGCCGTTGTGGTCCGCATGGAGGCTGGCGTCCGCCGGCACGCCGCTGTGGTAGCTGCCCTCGGGGTCGTCCTGCAGGTAGGCCTGCAGCAGCAGGCGCGTGTCGCTGGACGGGTGGATGGCCAGCGAGGACGCGATGGCCTGGCGCTCTTCCTTGACCGTGTTGAACTGCGAGTCCAGCGAGCGCGCCAGCGCCGTCAGGCGAAAGGCCGCCACCGCGTTGTTGTCGATGGGCCCCGACAGATCGACGGCCGCCTCCCGGCGGTCGCGGTTGCCGGCGGTGAGCTGCACTTCCCGGTAGGGCTGGAACTGCGGCGCCATGCTGGTCAGCGCCACCAGGCCGCCGGGCGATGCGCGGCCGTACAACACGGACGCCGGCCCCCGCACCACGTCGATGCGCTCCAGGAAATACGGATCGACCTGCATCGAGGTGTAGCTGCCCTGGTCGCTGAGCATGCGCAGGCCATCGAGCAGGGTGCTGTCCACGCTGCTGTCCTTGAAACCGCGCAGGGCCACATAGTCGTAGCGGTTGGAGGAACCCACAAGGCCGGTGAAGATGCCGGGCGCGTAGTTGAGCGCCTCCGGGATGCTGCGCGGCTTCTGGTCTTCGAGCTGCTGCTTGGTCACCACCGAGATGGACTGCGGCGTCTCGATGATGGGGGTATCGGTTTTGGAGCCCGAGGCGCTGCGCCTGGCGACGTAGCCGTTCCCTCCGCTGGTGGCCGTTTCCTGGTCCGCGACGGCCCTCACGGTCACCGTGGGCAGGCTCACCGTCTCCGATGCCGCCGGAGCCGCGGTGACGACAAAGACGTTGCCGTCAACGGTCGCCGCCAGGCCGCTGCCGGCCAGCAACCGGTCCAGCGCCTGCCGTGGCGTCAGCCGGCCGGAGACGGCCGGCGCCGTCTTGCCCGCCACCAGTGCGGGCTGGACCATGAGCTCAAGCCGGGCCTGCCGCGCCAGGTCATTGAGCGCCTGCGCCAGGGGCTGCTCCCCGATGCGGATCTGCACCGGGGTGGAGCCCCCCGCGCTGGCGGAACCCTGGGCATGGGCCAACGGGCTTCCGAGGGCCAAGGCCAGGGCCAGCGGGGACAGGTTGAAGCGGGAACGGGGCATGCGAGCGATCTCCGGGAAGGTATTGAATAAGAATCCTTCTCATGTAGACGCATCAGCCTGGCGAAACCCCAGGTCGGGCGAAAAGTTTTTTTGGCGCGAAAAAATGGGCCGGCCCGGATCGCCGGCAGCGGCCGGCTAGCGGCCGGCTAGTGGCCAGCGGAGACGATCTCGACCTCACCGCCACGCTCGCGCAAGCGCACGGGCAAGACCTGCGGCAGGAGGCGGGAGAAGTTGTCGAGCCGGCGCGGGTCGAAGGTGCCGGTCACGCGCAACGCGGCGACGGCCGGCTCCCGCACCGTCAGAGGCACCGGGCCGTAGCGCCCGAACTCGGCCAGCGCCTGGTCCAGCGGCGTGTCGTCGAAACTGACTCGGCTTTCGCGCCAGGGTGCGATGCCCGCGGTGGGGACGGCGGACACGGCGCCGAGCAGGCCCGCCATGTCGCTGGTGATCTGTTGGCCGGCGACCAGTTCGACGGCCGCATCGCCAGCGGCCGACCGCTCGGCGCGCGCCACGCGCACGTGCCCTTCTTCCACGGCGACGTGAACACCCGCGCGACCCGGCACGCCGGGCGTGTAGCGCACCGCGAAACGGGTGCCGATGACCGTGATGCGCAAAGGACCGGCCAGCACATCGAAGGGACGCGCCGGATCACCCTGGACCTGGAACGCCGCCTGTCCCTGCGGCAGGCGAACCTCGCGGCGGTCCAGGTACATCGTCACGTCGGCCTGGCTGAGGGTGTCCAGCCTCAGGCGGCTGCCTTCCGGCAACACCACGTCCAGCTGCTGCCCGCGCTCGGTGGCGAAACGCTGCGTGTACACCGGTTGCTGCTGCCAGTGTTCCCAGGCCAGGTAGCCCCCTGCGCAGGACACCATGAGCGCCACAGCGGCCAGCGCTCCCTGCGGCACCCAGGAAGACCCGTCACGCCACCAGGCCCGCTGGCGCGGCGCGGCGCGGGCTGCCGCCGCCTTGTCGTCGGCGAGGTTCTGCTTCAGCAAGCGCACACCCTCCGCCGGCAAGGCATCGAGCAGGCGCCAGTTGTCCCGATGGCGCGCGAAAGCCGCGGCATGGGCCGCGTCCGCGGCCAGCCAGGACTGGAACGCGGCTTCGTCCGCCGACCCGAGCGGCCCGCCGGCACGCCGCACGAACCAGTCCAGCGCCGCGTCGTCGGGCTCGGTGGACCGTGCGGCTGGCGTTCGGGCTGGCTGCGGGGTACTCATGGCGTGGTTATCGGCTCTTGGATGTAGACGCACCAGCCAGCCCAAACCCTATGCCAGGCCAGGCGGCGTGCGGGCAAATTCATTCGCGGGCAGGTTTTCTGCGCCGCAGTGGCGGAACCGGCGCCGCGGCAGGCGCCCCGTCAAGGGCGTCTTTGCAGCGCCGGCAAGCGTCCATGGCCAGCTTCACGTGTTGCTCGACCATCTTGCGCGAGATGCCCATGCGCTGCGCCACCTCCGAATGCGGCAGGCCGTCGAACTTGTGCAGGATGAAGGCCTCGCGGCAACGCAACGGCAGGGCATCGATGGTGGCCAGAAGGGCGTTCACCCCCTGGGCGGAAGACGTGGCCACTTCGGGCTCGCAGGCCCTGGGCGCCTCGAGGTTGTCAAGCTCGGCGGCCGAGGCCTCGGCATCCGTGTGCAGGGCATCGCCACGCACTTCGCTGCGGCGGTGCTGGTCGATCTGCAGGTTGCGCGCGGTCCGGTAGAGCAGCGCGCGCGGCTCGGGCACCGGCTGGCCGGAATGCTGCACCGCCAGCACGCGGGCATAGCTCTCCTGCACGACATCGGCCGCGGCATCGCGGTTGCGCACCGTACGGGAACAGAAGTTCAGCAGTTCTTGGTAATAGTGCTCAAGCACAGGTCGATCCATGCCAGGGAGGTGACGAATCCCGTCAACAGGCTGACGTCGAGATGTGGCGGCGCCGGGTCAGGCACACAAATTTTAAATGAGAATTATTCTCATAATAACCCACCCAAGCCGCTGGGTCATCACCACACTGGCGATGCTGCGCTGAGACGGGCAACGTTCGCGCCAGGCGTAGAACCCGTTGGCGCAAACACCGAGGACGTGGCACAGGTTTGCCGTCGTCGATGGCGGCCTGGCCGACCCAGTGGGTGATGGACTGCGCGGTGACGACGAACTCACACGAGAGCTGCGCAGGTGAGCGCCCCCGCTCGAACGAGCTCGACCACTTGCTGGCGAAATTCCGCCGGGTACGGCGGTCGCACTTTGGACACTTTCGACGCCTTGGACACAAAGATTGATGTGTCCAGGGAACCGGGTCAACGCCAACTCCACCTTACCTTTCGAGTCAGCGCAGCACCACCGTGCGCAAGCCGTTGATGAACACCCGGTGCTCCAGCACGTAGCGCAAGGCGCGTCCCAGGGCCAGGCACTCGACGTTGCGCCCGGTGCTGAGCAACTGTTCGGGGCTGTAGGCGTGGTCCACGCGCTCCAGGGCCTGTTCGATGATGGGGCCCTCGTCCAGGTCGCTGGTGGCGAAGTGGGCCGTGGCGCCGATCAGCTTGACGCCGCGCGCGTGCGCCTGTTCGTAAGGGCGCGCCCCCTTGAAGCCGGGCAGGAAGGAATGGTGGATGTTGATGACGCGGCCGGCCAGCTTCTCGCACATGTCTTCCGACAGCACCTGCATGTAGCGCGCCAGCACCACCAGCTCGGCCTCGTGTTGCGCGATGCACTGGAGCAACTGCGCCTCCTGCTGCGGCTTGGTGTCGGCCGTGATCGGCAGGTGATGGAACGGGATGCCTTCGGCCACGGCCAACGGCCCCAGGTCGGCGTGGTTGGACACCACCGCCACGATGTCCATGTTCAGTTCCTTGCGGCGCCACTGCGCCAGCAGGTCGCGCAGGCAGTGGTCGGCCTTGGACACCATGATCAGCACCCGTGTCGGGCGGCTGAGGTCGTGGATGGCGCCTTCAGCGCCGTCAAAGCCATCCATCAGTTGGGCATAGTCCTCGCGAAGCGCGCCGATCCCGAAAACCTTCTGGCCCTCCAGCCGGAACACGATGCGCACATAGAAACGCGACACCAACGCGTCGTCAAACACCGCGAATTCTTCGATGTAGGCACCGTGCCGCTCCAGCAGGGCCACCATGGCCGCCACCTGGCCCCGCGCGCTGGCCACCGCCAGGGTCAGCACGTAGCGGGACGATTCATTGGGCGTGGCTTGCATAGGTTTCAAGGTCTTGTGTGAGGGATTGAAGAAGGGCACTCGTTTCGGCCGCCTGCAAGTGCAGGGTCTCGAACTCGGTCCGGGTCGATGCGCGCTCCATGCCGACCGCCAGCGCTCCCAGGCTCACGCGCTGCTTGTACAGGCCGACCCAGACCTCGTCGATGCGCGGGTCGAGCCCGAACACGAAGCCGATCACCTGGTTGATGCGGGTCTCCAGCAGCGGGGTGTGAGGCGTGTTGGGCCACACCTGCGTCAACCAGCGCCACAGGGGTTCGTAGTCCAGGCAGCCGTCCAGCGCGTCCGGCGCGGCAGGCGCCAGCCCGCTGGCCGTGAGGCTGATCCAGATCGGCTGCTGGTCCCGTTCTTCGGCATAGATCCCCACCGGCAGGCGGGTCTCCAGCCGTTCGATCCGGACCGTCCAACGCGTGTTCATGTGAAGCGGCGCGTCACCAGGCCACATTCCTGTGTGCAGCGTTCCAGCATCAGCCAGACGTAGCCCCGGAAGCTGCTGCGCACCAGTACCTCGTAGACCGGTGCGTCGTCGGCCTGCCACAGCCAGACCGAGGCCTTGAAGAACACCGAGCCGCCGCTGGCCCCCGGGCCGAACACGCGCGGGTGCAGGTCCAGCGGGCAGCCCTGCGCGAGCACCTCGCGCACCGGGGTGCCGCTCAGGTGCAGCACGGTGTAGCCGCTGCTGACGTCGGTGACCGCCACGTGCTGGCCCGCCAGGGCTTCGCGCAGCGCCGCTTCGATGGCGCCCGCCTGGCCCTTTGGCCCGATGACGAACCAGTCGTCCGGCCCGACCCAGACCAGGCGATGGGTATCGTTGGCGACTGTGGTGCAGGCCTGTGTGGGCAGGTCCAGAACGAGGGCCTGCGACACGCCCTCGCGGAAGGCCGTGTCGTCCGGGTTGCCGCGAAGATTGAGCACGGACTGTCCATGGCGCCAGCCGGCCAGCAGGGACTGCCCGGTCGAGGCACGGGTGGTGGGCACACGGTCCATGGGCGCCACAGGGCGCTGTGAGGTATCAAGCATTTTGGCGCTCCGCTTTGGGATCGAAAAAGACCGGGCTGGCGATGGTGGCGGTGTGGACGACGGGGCCGTTGGGGCCAACCTGGGAGATGTGGACGCGCTCGCCCATGCGGCCCAGTCCACCCTTGACCAGGGCCATGGCGATGGACCGGCCCAGCGTCGGGCTCATGTAGCTGGAGGTGACGTGGCCGACCATGGGGGCGGTGGGGCCGGTGGGTGCCTCGTTGAGGATCTGCGCGCCCTCGGTCAGCACGAGGCTGGGGTCGTCCGGCAGCAGACCGACGAGCTGCTTGCGGTTGCTGCGCGCCGTGTCTTCGCGGGTGAGCGAACGCTTGCCCAGGCAGTCCTTGGTCTTGGTGACCAGGCCGCCCATGCCGAGGTCCATCGGGGTGACCGAACCGTCGGTGTCCTGGCCGATGATGATGTAGCCCTTCTCGGCGCGCAGCACGTGCATGGTCTCCGTGCCGTAGGGCGTGATGCCGTGCTCGGCACCGGCGGTGTGGATGGCTTCCCACACGCGCAGGCCGTCTTCGGCCGCGGCGTTGACCTCGTAGCAGCGCTCGCCCGAGAAGCTGATGCGCATGATGCGGGCCTTGACGCCGGCCACCGTGCCTTCGCGGTACGACATGAACGGGAAGGCCGCGTCGTCGAAGTCCACGTCGCTGCAGATCTTCTGCAACACCGCGCGGCTCTTGGGGCCGGCCACGATGGAGGTGGACCAGTGGTCGGTCGCGCTGGTCAGGTAGACCTTGAGGTGCGGCCACTCGGTCTGCAGCCAGCGTTCCATCCAGGCCAGCACGCGCGCCGCGCCGCCGGAGGTGGTGTGCATCAGGTAGTGGTTTTCGGCCAGGCGCACGGTCACGCCGTCGTCGAACACCATGCCGTTTTCGTCGAGCATCAGGCCGTAGCGGCACTTGCCGATCTCGAGCTTGGACCAGGCGTTGCTGTAGATCCAGTTGAGCAGCACGCTCGCGTCCGGGCCCTGGATGTCGATCTTGCCCAGCGTGGAGCCGTCCAGCGTGCCCACACCGTTGCGCACGGCCAGGGTTTCGCGGGCCACGGCGGCGTGCAGGTCTTCGCCCTTGCGGGGGTAGTACCAGGGGCGCTTCCACTGCCCCACGTCTTCAAACAGCGCGCCCTGCTTCACGTGCCAGTCGTGCATGGCGGTGGTGCGGATCGGATCGAAGGCGTCGCCCAGCTCCAGCCCGGCCAGCGCGCCAAAAGTCACCGGCGTGTAGTTCGGGCGGAAGGTGGTCGTGCCGACCTGCGGGATGGACTTGCCCAGCGCCTGGGCCACGATGCCCATGCCGTTGATGTTGCCGGTCTTGCCCTGGTCGGTGCCGAAGCCCATGGCGGTGTAGCGCTTGACGTGCTCGATCGACTCGAAACCCTCGCGCACCGCGAGGTGGATGTCGGACGCCGCGACGTCGTTCTGCAGGTCGACGAACTGTTTGGGCGCGCGGCTCACCGGCTTGGCGTGGGGCACCAGCCAGAGGGCACGGATGCTGCCCGCGTCCTGCGCCACTACCGTCGGGGCCGTTGCACTGGCCGACTGGCCCAGCGCCTTCAGTGCCTGGACACCGGCGGCCGCGCCACCGTCGGCACAGGCCTTGAGCGTGAGCTGACCGGCGCAGGCACCGGCCGAGCATTCGGACTGCGCCGGAGCGCCCGGCAGGAAGGCCGCTTGCGCATCGTTCCACACCGCCTTGCTGCCCGCCTGGCACTGCAGGTGAATCACCGGGCTGACGCCGCCGGAGAGCGCCACCAGGTCACAGGCGATGTCACGCACGGAGCCGCTCAGCCGGTCCTGGCCGTCGATGGCCTGCACCAGCACAGCGCTCACGCGCTGGCCGCCACGGGCTTCGGTGATGACGTGGCCGGCCAGCACCGCAATGCCCTGTGCCTTGGCCCGCTGGCTCAGCGAACCCGACGGTTGCGCCCGCGCATCGACCACCTGCACGCTGGCACCGGCGGCCTTGAGCGCCAGGGCCGCGTCGTAGCCGGCGTCGTTGTTGGTGAAGACCACGGCGTTGCGGCCGGGCAGCACCGCGTAGCGGCGGATGTAGGTGGACACGGCGCCGGCCAGCATGATGCCGGGCAGGTCGTTGTTGCCGAACACCAGCGGACGCTCGTGCGCACCGGTGGCGATCACCACCTGCTTGGCCCGCACGCGCCACAGGCGCTCGCGGAACACCGGGGCCTGGTCGGCGCTCAAGTGGTCGCCGCGGCGCTCCACCAGGGTCACCAGATCGTGGTCCTGGTAACCGAAGGCGGTGGTGCGCGGCAGCACGGTCACGTCGGGCAGCGCGGCCAGTTCGGCCAGCGCCTTCGCGACCCACTGAACGGCAGGCTGGCCATCGACGGACTCGTCGCTGGACAGCAGCCAACCACCGGCCTCGGCCTGCTCGTCGCACAGCACCACGCGGGCACCGGCACGGGCCGCGGTCAGCGCGGCCGTCAGGCCGGCGATGCCGGCGCCGACCACCAGCACGTCGCAGTGCGCGAAGCGCTTCTCGTAGCGGTCGGGGTCGGCTTCGCTGGGCGAGTGGCCCAGGCCGCTGGCCGCGCGGATGTGCTTCTCGAAGAAGTGCCACGCGGCCTGCGAGGCCATAAAGGTCTTGTAATAAAAGCCGGCCGGGATCAGGCGCGAGAACCAGCCGTTGACCGCGCCGGTGTCGAACTCGATGCTGGGCTTGGCGTGGATCGAGCGGGCACTCAGGCCCTCGACCAGCGACACCTCGGTCATGCGGGCATTGGGCACGGTGCGGGCGCCGTCGAACAGCTGCACCAGCGCGTTGGGCTCTTCGACCCCGGCCGACAGGATGCCGCGCGGGCGGTGGTACTTCCAGCTGCGCGCCACCATGGACACGCCGTTGGCGAGCAAGGCCGAGGCCAGCGTGTCGCCTTCCAGGCCCTGGTAGGCGCGGCCGTTGAAAGAGAAGCTCAGGGTGCGGCGGCGGTCGACGCGGCCGCCGGTGGACATGCGGGTGGTCATACCGCGGCTCCTTCGTTGACGACGGCCGCGGACTCGGCCGTGAACTCGGCAGCGAATTGAGCAGGGATGGGCTCACCGATCTTCCAGGTCGCCTCGAACCGGTAGCTCACCGTGTGGCGCAGCGCGTTGAACCAGCGACCGCAGCCGCTGGAGTGGCGCCACTGTTCGTGCTGCAGCCCTTTGGGGTTCTTGCGCATGAACACGTAGTCGCCCCACTCGGCGTCGCTCATGGCCTCGGAGTTCAGCGGACGGACGATGCCGCCCTCGCCACCGCAGGTGAATTCGATCTCGGCACGGGTGCCGCAGAAGGGACAGTTGATTTGCAACATGGTTTTCTCCGGGCTCAGTGAGCAACGCCTGCTGCGCCATGCTCATCAATTAAGTGACCGTTGTAGAAACGGTCCAGCGACAGCGCTTCGTTGAGCGCGTGCGGTCGGTCTTGCGCCACCGTGTGGGCCATGGCCCAGCCCGAGCCGGGCGTGGCCTTGAAGCCACCGGTGCCCCAGCCGCAGTTGATGTAGAGCCCCTTGACCGGGGTCAGGCCGATGATCGGGCAGGCGTCGGGCGAGACATCGACGATGCCACCCCACTGGCGGTTCATGCGCACCCGCGAGAACAGCGGGAACATCTCCACGATGGCCTGCAGCGTGTGCTCAATGGTGTGGAAGCTGCCGCGCTGGCCGTAGCCGTTGTACTGGTCCACGCCCGCGCCGATCACCAGGTCGCCCTTGTCGGACTGGCTGATGTAGGCGTGGATGGCGTTGCTCATCAGCACGCAGGGGAAGATGGGCTTGAGCGGCTCGGACACCAGGGCCTGCAGCGGCTTGCTCTCGATGGGCAAGCGGATGTCGGCCATGCTGGCCATCACGCTGGAGTGCCCGGCCGCGACGATGGCGACCTTCTTGGCCTTGATGAAGCCCTTGACCGTGTCCACACCGACCACGGCACCGCCGTCGCGGCGAATGCCGGTGACCTCGCAGTTCTGGATCAGGTCCACGCCGCGCGCATCGGCGGCGCGAGCAAAGCCCCAGGCCACCGCGTCGTGGCGGGCCACACCGCCGCGCCGCTGCAGCGAAGCACCCAGCACCGGATAGCGCGTGTTGAGGTTGATGTACGGGATCATTTCCTTGATCTGCGCCGGCGTGACCACCTCGCCGTCCACCCCGTTCAAACGGTTGGCGTTGACGCGGCGCTCGATGTCGCGCATCTCCTGCAGCGTGTGGCCGAGGTTGAGCACGCCGCGCTGGCTGAACATGACGTTGTAGTTCAGGTCCTGCGACAAGCCTTCCCACAGTTGCATCGATTTCTCGTACAGCGCGGTGGACTCGTCCCACAGGTAGTTGGAGCGCACGATGGTGGTGTTGCGCGCGGTGTTGCCACCGCCCAGGTAACCCTTCTCGATCACCGCGATGTTGCGCAGGCCGTGCTCCTTGGCCAGGTAGTAGGCGGTGGCCAGGCCGTGGCCGCCCCCACCCACCACCACCACGTCGTATTCGCGCTGGGGTTCGGGTGAGCGCCACTGCTTCTGCCAGCCCTCGTGGTAGGACATGCTGTTGCGCAGCAGGGACCAGATGGAAAAATGTTGCATGGGGGTTCTTTCTTTTGACCTGTTCAGCATTCAACGATGTTCACGGCCAGGCCTCCGCGCGAGGTCTCTTTGTATTTCGTCATCATGTCGGCGCCGGTTTGGCGCATGGTGCGGATGACCTTGTCCAGGCTCACGAAATGCGTGCCGTCGCCGCGCAGCGCCATGCGGGAGGCGTTGATGGCCTTGACCGAGGCGATGGCGTTGCGCTCGATGCAGGGGATCTGGACCAGGCCGCCGATGGGGTCACAGGTCAGGCCCAGGTGGTGCTCCATGCCGATCTCGGCCGCGTTCTCCACCTGCTCGGGTGTGCCGCCCATGACCTGTGCCAGCGCGCCAGCGGCCATGGAGCAGGCCACACCGACCTCGCCCTGGCAGCCGACCTCGGCGCCCGAGATCGAGGCGTTTTCCTTGTAGAGGATGCCGATGGCGGCGGCGGTGAGCAGGAAGTCGATCACGCCCTGTTCGTTCGCTCCGGGCACGAAACGGCTGTAGTAGTGCAGCACGGCGGGCACGATGCCGGCCGCGCCATTGGTTGGCGCCGTCACGACGCGGCCGCCCGCCGCGTTCTCCTCGTTGACCGCCAGCGCGTACAGGTTGATCCAGTCCATCACCTGCAGCGGGTCTTTGAGTGCCGCCTCCGGGTGCTCGGTCAGCGAGCGGTGCAGCTCGCTGGCGCGGCGCTTGACCTGGAAACCGCCGGGCAGCACGCCCTCGGTGGCCACACCGCGCTTCACGCAGGCCTGCATCACGGCCCAGATGCGCAGCAGATCGGCGCGCACCGTGTCGGCATCGCGCCAGGCCAGCTCGTTGTGCCACATCACCTGGGCGATGTTCAGGCCGCTTTCGGTGCAGCGCTGCAGCAGCTCGTCTCCGGTGGTGAAGGGGTACGGCAAAACGGTGGCGTCGGGCACCAGCGCGGGTTCACCCGCTTCGCTCTGGCTGATCACGAAACCGCCGCCGATGGAGTAGTAGGTCTTCTCCAGCAAGACATCGCCGCTGCCATCGAAGGCGAACAGGCGCATGCCGTTGGGGTGGAAGGGCAAGGCCTTGCGCAGAAACTTCAGACCCTCACGCTCGTTGAAAGCGATGCGGTGCATGCCCAGCAGGTCCAGCGTCTGTGACTCGCGCAGGGCCAGCAGTCGCGGCGCGATCGCATCGGGATCGATCCGGTCGGGCGCTTCGCCTTCCAGACCCAGCAGCACGGCCTTGTCGCTGCCGTGGCCTTTGCCGGTGGCGCCGAGCGAGCCGTACAGCTCGCAACGCACCGATATCACGGCAGGCAGCAGGCCGCCGTCGCGCAGGGCCTGCGCGAACAGCAGCGCCGCGCGCATGGGCCCGACCGTGTGCGAGCTGCTCGGCCCGATGCCGATCTTGAACAGGTCGAAGGTGCTGAGGGACATGTGGTGCTGCCCAGGTTCAGCCGTAGACCGGGAAGGCCGCGGTCAGCGCGGCCACGTCGGCGCGCACGCGGGCGACCACGGTGTCGTCTTCCGGGTGGTCGAGCAGATCCGCGATCAGGTGGCCTATTTGGATGGCCTCGGCTTCCTTGAAGCCGCGGGTCGTCATGGCCGGCGAGCCCAGGCGCACGCCGCTGGTCACCATCGGCTTCTCGGGGTCGTTGGGAATCGCGTTCTTGTTGACGGTGATGTGGGCCTGGCCCAGCAGCGCTTCGGCGGCCTTGCCGGTCATGCCCTTGGCGCGCAAATCAACCAGCATCACGTGGCTCTCGGTGCGGCCCGAGACGATGCGCAGGCCACGCGCCACCAGCGTGTCGGCCAGCGCCGCAGCGTTCTTCACCACCTGCTGCTGGTAGGCCATGAACCCGGGCGACAGCGCCTCGTTGAAGGCCACCGCCTTGGCCGCGATCACATGCATCAGCGGCCCGCCCTGCAGGCCGGGGAAGATGGCGCTGTTGATCGCCTTCTCGTGCTCGGGGCGCATCAGGATGATGCCGCCGCGCGGCCCGCGCAGGCTCTTGTGGGTGGTGCTGGTGACGATGTCGGCGTGGGGAATCGGGTTCGGGTACTCGCCGGCGGCGATCAGGCCGGCGTAGTGCGCCATGTCCACCATCAGCAGCGCGCCCACGTCTTTGGCCACCTTGGCGAAGCGCTCGAAGTCGATGCGCAGCGCATAGGCCGAAGCCCCGGCGATGATGATCTTGGGCTTCGATTCGTGGGCCTTGCGCTCCATCGCGTCGTAGTCGATCTCTTCCTTCTGATTCAGGCCGTAGGACACGACGTTGAACCATTTGCCGCTCATGTTCAGCGCCATGCCGTGCGAGAGGTGGCCGCCTTCGGCCAGGTTCATGCCCATGAAGGTGTCGCCGGGTTTCATGAAGGCCATGAACACGGCCTCGTTGGCCTGCGCGCCCGAGTGCGCCTGCACGTTGGCGGCCCAGCCGTGCTGGTCGGCGCCGAACAGCTGCTTGACGCGGTCGATGGCCAGTTGCTCGGCCTGGTCGACGAACTCGCAGCCGCCGTAGTAGCGGCGGCCCGGGTAGCCTTCGGCGTACTTGTTGGTGAGCTGGCTGCCCTGCGCCGTCATCACGGCGGGCGAGGTGTAGTTCTCGCTGGCGATCAGCTCGATGTGCTGCTCCTGGCGCTGGTGTTCCTGCTGGATGATGGCCCACAGGGCCGGGTCGGTGGCCTGCAAGGACTGTTTCTGGTAGCTGAACATGGGGTGTTTCCTCGGGTCTTGTGGGTGTGGCGAACTGGAGTGAATCTTCGGTTTCAACCCTTGTCGGTGCTGCGCTGATCACGCCAATTTCTGTCTTGATTCCGACATGCGCAGGCGTCGGATTCCGACACGGCCGCGGGCGGTGACACAGGGAGAGCACACAGAATCCACCCGGAGCGCGTGCCCGGGTCCAGGGCACCCGTGGAACCGGCTCTGCCGGGCCACAGGGTGCGTCCCCCTCGAAGCGCCGAAGGCGCGCCACGGAGGGGGAAGCCGCGTCAGCGGCGCAGGGGGTGCTTCACTTCAGCGCTGTTGCGTCTGCCAGTGCGGGTGCACCCAGGCGGGCGCGTCCGACGGCGGCAGCGCCCGGCCCTTGATCGCGTCAGCGATCTTCTCGGCCATCATGATGGTCGGCACATTCAGGTTGCCGCTCACGATGAGCGGCATGATGGACGCGTCCACCACGCGCAGGCCCTGCACGCCGTGCACCCGGCCCTGCCCGTCCACCACCGCCAGGTCGTCGTGGCCCATGCGGCAGGAGCAGCTGGGGTGATAGGCCGTCTCGGCCTGGTTGCGGATGTGTTCGTCGATCTGTGCGTCGCTCTGCACCTGCGCGGTGGGCGAGAGCTCTTCGGCGCGGTAGCGGTTGAAGGCCTTCTGCTCGAACACCTCGCGCGTGAGGCGGATGGCGGCGCGGAACTCCTTGCGGTCCTGCTCGGTGCTCATGTAGTTGAAGCGGATCAGGGGTGCGTCGCGGTGGCTGGCGCTGCGGATGCGCACATGGCCTCGGCTGGTCGATCGCATGGGCCCCACATGGGCCTGGAAGCCGTGGCCCTCCACCGTCGCGCTGCCGTCGTAACGCACCGCCATCGGCAGGAAGTGGTATTGCAGGTCGGGGTGCTTGACGCCCGCGTCGCTGCGGATGAAGCCGCCGGACTCGAAGTGGTTGGTCGCCCCCAGGCCCGTGCGCGTGAGCAGCCAGCGCGCGCCGATCGCACCCATGGCGAGCGGCTTCGTGGCCGAATACAGCGTGATCGGCTCCTTGCAGGCGTACTGCACATAGGTTTCCAGGTGGTCCTGCAGGTTTTCGCCGACGCCCGCGCGCGCGGCCACCACCGGGATGCCCAGCGGCCGCAGCAGCTCCGGGTTGCCCACGCCGGAGAGCTGCAGCAGCTGCGGCGACTGGATGGCCCCGGCGCTGAGGATGAGCTCGCGGCGCGCGCGGTACACCACCTTCTGCCCGCCCTGCTCCACCTCCACCCCCACCGCACGCGGCGGGTCGCGCCCCTCGAACAGGATGCGCGAGGCGCTGGTGCCGGTGTGCAGCGTGACGTTGCCACGTTTGAGCGCCGGGCGCAGGTAGGCCATGGCCGTGCTCCAGCGCCGCCCGCGGTGCACCGTCATGTCCATCGGGCCGAAACCTTCCTGGCGGTGGCCGTTCATGTCGGCGGTGTAGCCGTACCCGGCCTCTTGGCCGGCCTCGATGAAGGCCCTGTACAGCGGGTTGCGGCAGGCCCCGGTGCTGACCTTGAGCGGTCCGTCCGAGCCCCGGTAGTCATCGCCGCCCTGCCCGCGCGTCTCGGACTTGCGGAAGTACGGCAGACAGTGCGCGTAGCGCCATTCGGGCAGGTCAAACTGCTCGGCCCAACCGTTGTAGTCCTCGGCGTTGCCGCGGATGTAAACCATGCCGTTGATGCTGCTCGACCCGCCAATGGTTTTGCCGCGCGGGCAGTGGATGCGGCGGTTGTTCATGCCGGGGTCGGCCTCGGCCACGAACTGCCAGCTGTAGCGCGGGTTGGCCATGGGGTAGGCGAACGCGCTGGGCATGTGGATGAACAGGTTGTGGTCCATGGGACCGGCTTCGATCACCAGGATCTTCAGGTCCAGGTCTTCGCCCAGGCGGTAGGCCAGGGTGCTGCCGGCCGAACCGGCGCCGATGATGATGTAGTCGAACTCTGCGGCGGGCTGGGTCATGCGGATCGGCGCGTGCGGCGGTGGGAAGAAATGACTCGAAGCCGGGGGGTTCAGCGGTAGCTGGTCGCCACCTCGCCCAGCTCGACGTACACCGTCTTGAGCTGCGTGTAGTGGTCAAGCGCGGCCATGCTGTTTTCGGAGCCGATGCCGGATTCGCCGACACCGCCGAACGGCATCTCGATGGGCGTGATGTTGTAGTTGTTGATCCAGCAGATGCCGGCCCTCAGCTGTGCGGCGACGCGGTGGCCGCGCTGCAGGTCGGTGGTGAACACGCCCGCGGCCAGCCCGAAGCGCGAGCGGTTGGCCCGTGCCACCGCCTCGGCCTCGGTGTCGAAGCTCAGCATGGAGAGCACCGGCCCGAAGATTTCCTCGCGCACGATGCGCATGTCGTCGCGGCAGTCGGCAAAGATCGTCGGCGCCACGAACTGGGTACCCAGACCCTCGACGGCGACCCGCTCACCTCCGCAGACCAGCGTCGCGCCCTCGGCCTGGCCGCTGGCGATGTGGTCCATCACCTTGTTTGCATGGGCTTCGGAAATGAGCGCACCGATCTCGGTCTGCGGGTCCATCGGATCGCCCACGCGCAGCTGCAGCGTGCGCTCCTTCAGCCGCGCCAGAAACCGCGGCGCGATGCCCCGCTGCACGAACACACGGGTGCAGTTGGTGCAAACCTCGCCCTGCGTGTAGAAGTTGCCCATCATCGCGGCCGACACCGCCTGCTCCAGGTCGGCGTCGTCGAACACCAGCAGCGGCGACTTGCCGCCCAGTTCCATGGTCACCCGCTTGAGCGTGCCGGCGGCCGTTTCCATGACCCGTTTGCCCGTGGGCACCGAGCCGGTGACGGACACCTTGGCCACGTCCGGGTGGGCCGCCAGCATCGCCCCCACCGCCCCGCGCCCCTGCACCACGCTGAACACGCCCGGCGGAACGCCGGCTTCCAGGTACACCTCGGCCAGCTTCACCGCCGTGGCCGGTGTCAGCTCCGAGGGCTTGAAGATCATGGCGTTGCCCGCCGCCAGCGCGGGGGCGGATTTCCAGCAGGCAATCTGGAGCGGGTAGTTCCAGGCACCGATGCCCACGCACACGCCCAGCGGCTCCTTGCGGCTGTAGGCGAAGGCGTTCTTCAGCGGGTACTGCTGGCCGGTCAGCGTGGCGGCCGCGCCCGCGAAATACTCGATGCAGTCCGCGCCACTCATCACGTCCACCACCAGGGCTTCCTGAATGGGCTTGCCGCAGTCCTGCACCTCCAGCGCGGCCAGCTCGTCGTTGCGCTGGCGCAGGATGTCGGCCGCCCGGCGCAGGACGCGTCCGCGCTCGGTGCCGCTCATGGCCGACCACAGCGCAAAGCCTGCCTGCGCGGCCTGCACCGCCCGGTTCACGTCGTCCTGCGTGGCTTCATGCACGACGGCCCAGGCCTGCCCTGTTGCGGGGTTGACCGACTCAAAGGCCGCCCCTCCGCCGTGGACGTGTTGTCCGTTGATGAAACTGAACAGGGTTGTGGGATTCATGACCATCCTTGCGGGGCCTGGCCCATGCAGGCCGGGCGCCCATGGCCGCACGCCGGCCGCCCTCACACCGGTGAAGGCTCGGCTGTGCGGTCGGGTTTATTTCGCCAGTGCGGTCTTGACCGCTTCCAGGCCGGGCTTGCCGTCGAACGTGGTCACACCGGCCAGCCATTTGTCCACGGTGCCCAGGTTCTTCTTGAGGAAGGCGCGCGCCGCCGTGTTGGGTTTGACCTTGTTGAGGATCGGCTCCATCACCTGGTTTTCGATGGTGGTGCTGAACTGCAGGTTCTTGAGGAAGGCGTAGACGTTGGGGCAGCGCTTCTCATACGACGGGGGAACCGCGGTGTAGACCTTGGCTTCCCCCAGGTTCGGCCCGAACACATCGTCGCCGCCCGCGAGGTAGCTCATCTTGATCTGCACGTTCATCGGGTGCGGCTCCCAGCCCAGGAACACGATGGCTTTCTGTGCCTTGCCCGCACGCTGGGCCTCGACCAGCATGCCCGCCTCGCTGGACTCCACCAGCTTGAACGCCTTCAGCCCGAACTTGTTGTCCTTGATCATTCCCGCGATCAGGGCGTTGCCGTCGTTGCCGGGTTCGATCCCATGGATCTTCCCCCCCAGTTCCTTCTCGAACTTCGAGATGTCGCCGAAGGTCTTGAGGCCCTTGTCGTACAGATAGGTTGGCACCGCCAGCGTGTACTTGGCGCCCACCAGATTCGGCGTCTCCAGCACCTTGATGTCGCCCGCCTTCACGAAAGGCTCGATGACCGGTGTCATGGACGGATTCCAGTAGCCCAGGAACGCGTCGATCTGTTTTTTCTTCATGCCGGCGAAGACGATGGGCACGGACGCGATGGTGACCCTGGGCTGGTAGCCGAGGCCTTCAAGCACCACCGAAGCCAGTCCGGTGGTGGCCGCGATGTCGCTCCAGCCCACGTCGGCAAAGTTGACGGTCTTGCAACTGGCGTCTTCGGCGAAAGCCTGCTGCCCCGTCAACAAGCCCGCCACGGCGAGTATTCCTACGACCTTCATCTGCATGTTTGCTCCAGCTGAATAAGACGACGCAGGCCCGAGCAGCCGTTGACCAGGAAGTGGCCGCGCCCGTTGGGAAACACCCCGTCAAGGGGTGCGCGGGTAGCGCCCGCCACCACCATGAACGGCTTTGGAACGCCAGTGCATGGTGCGGCGCATCGGGGCCTGGCGGTTAGCTGAACACGCCAGTTTCTGGCCTGATTCCGACACGCAGCCGGCTCACAGCGGCGCGCTGGCCGCCGCGCGCGATGGCGCCACCGGGCGTGAGGCCAGGAAGACGCCGGGCAAGAGCAGCGCCGCGCCCCAGAAGTGGTACCAGCCCAGGGATTCTCCAAGCAGCCACCAGGCTGCCAGGGCGCCGTAGAGCGGCCCCAGGTACAGGGTGGCGGCCACCTTGCTGGCGCCCAGGATCTGCTGCGACCATCCGTACAGACCAAAGGCCATCAGACCGGGAACCAGGGCCGCGACAAGCCCCATCAGGAGCGCATCGGCGCCTATCGCCGGGGTCGATGGCTGAGACATCTCCCAGGCCGCTCCTGCGGCCAGCAAAGGCAGGGCGCCCCAGGCAGCGGCCGCCAGCCGGGCGGCGGCGCCCAACGGACTGCGCCAGGCCTCCAGCAGGAGCGCGTAGAGCGCCCAGCAGACCACGCTGGTCAGAATCCAGAGATCACCTTCGACAAACCGGAAGTCGGCGAGGCCCAACCAGTGGCCCTGCACGATGACATGCAACACGCCGGCCAATGCCAGTGCCAGACCCGCCCACTGCAGGCCACCCATGCGTTCGCGCAGCCACGCGGCCGAGCTCACGGCGATGAGCGCCGGTGCGGCGGAGTAGATCAGGGCGATGTTGGTGGCGCTGGTCGTCCGACCGCCGATGTACACCCAAGCCCCGCAGGCCACCATGCCCAGAAAGCCCAGCACCAGGTACCGGTACCAGTGCCGGACCAGGTAGCGCCATTCCCGCCGCAGCTCGTCGCGCACCAGCCAGCTCAGCAACATGCCCGCCAATCCCCAGCGCATGAAACCCAGCGTGTAGGGTCCGACAACCCCCGGCGCCACGCGGGCCAGCAGGTTGTTGACCGTCCACAGGAGCGGGATCAGCCAGATGGACCACATGGCGAGCCGGGTGTTTGCGTCTGACCGCATGGAAAGTGCTTTCAGGAAAAAAAAAGGGGGTGGAGAGGTGAGCGGCGGACAAAGGCAACCCGAATTGTCTCAGCAGCGTCCAGCGCCCCTGCGCCGATGCCATGGCCCCCGGGGCCTGTCGGCCTCCACCTCGGCAGAAAGAAGCGCTTGAAACCTGCGGCCGGCACCCGTCGGCCGCCATGTCGTTTATGAGCAAGTGCGCGTCTGTCATGCACAAGCTGGCCGGGGACCGCGCCACAACAATGAACGCACTCGACAGCACCCCTAACAGAAAACCAAGTCCCCTTCGCGTAAACCCTTACTCACACCCAAGCCATGAGCACCTTGCACCAGGACACCATCGTCATCGACGGTCTGATCATCTCGAAGTGGAGCCGCTCGGTCTTCGAGGACATGAAAAAGGGCGGCCTCACCGCCGCCAACTGCACCGTCTCGGTGTGGGACGACTTCAAGAGCACGGTGCACAACATCGCCCAGATGAAGCAATCCATCCGCGAGAACAGCGACCTGCTGACCCTGGTGCGCAGCACGGCCGACATCGAACAGGCCAAGAAGGACGGCAAGACCGGAATCATCCTGGGGTTCCAGAACGCGCATGCCTTTGAAGACCATCTGGGTTACGTCGAAGCCTTCGCGGACATGGGCGTGCGCGTGGTCCAGCTTTGCTACAACACGCAGAACCTGATCGGCACCGGCTGTTACGAGCGCGATGGCGGCCTGTCGGGCTACGGGCGCGAGGTGATCGGCGAGATGAACCGCGTCGGGATCATGGTGGACCTGTCCCATGTGGGCGCCAAGACCTCGGAAGAAGCCATCCTCGAATCGAAGAAGCCGGTCACCTACAGCCACTGCCTGCCAGCCGGCCTGAAGGAACACCCGCGCAACAAGAGCGACGAACAGCTCAGGTTCATCGCCGACCGGGGCGGCTTCATCGGCGTGACCATGTTCCCGCCTTTCCTCAGGCGCGGCATCGAGTCCACCGTGGACGACTACGTCGAGGCGCTCGACTACGTGATCAACCTGGTGGGCGAAGACTGCGTGGGCGTCGGCACCGACCACACGCAAGGCTACGGACAGGATTTCTTCGACCACATCACCCACGACAAGGGGCGGGGTCGCCGCCTGACGAATTTCGGCACCGTGCAGAACCCGCTGGGCATTCGCACCATCGGTGAAATGCCCAACCTGACGGCCGCCATGGAGCGCGCCGGCTGGCCGGCGAGCAAGATCACAAAGGTCATGGGGCGAAACTGGCTCCGTGTCTTTGGTGAAGTGTGGAGTGTGTAGTTCAAGTCGCCCCGCCCCCAGGGCCGTTCTCGCTTTTTTTTTCCAAACGCAGGAGTTCCCCACCATGATCAAGTCGCCCCCTTCATCCCCCCGTCCCCGCCGCACGTTTCTGGCCCAAACCCTCGGGCTCACCGCCCTGGCGGCCACCGGCGTGAACGCGCTGGCCCAGGCCAAGCCCACGATCAAGATCGGATTTGTGGACGGCTGGTCCGACAGCGTGGCGACCACGCACCTGGCCGCGAGCATCATCCGCAGCAAGCTGGGTTATCCGGTGGAGCTGGTGCCGTTGGCCGCTGGCATCATGTGGCAGGGCGTGGCGCGCGGTGACCTGGACATGACCCTCTCGGCCTGGTTGCCGGTCACCCACGAAGCCTACCTGACCAACTTCAAGGACAAGGTGCAGATCATCGGCGCCAACTACCCGGGCGCCAAGATCGGCCTGATCGTGCCCGACTACGTCAAGGCCACCAGCCTGGCGGATCTGAACAACTTCCGCGCCGACTTCGACAACCGCATCGTCGGCATCGACGCCGGCGCCGGCGTGATGAAGAAGACCGAAGAAGCCATCAAGGCCTATGGTCTGGAGATGCGCCTGCTGCCAAGCTCGGGCCCCGCCATGGCGGCCGAGCTGGACCGCGCCTACCGCGCCAACAAGGCCATCGCCGTCACCGGCTGGATCCCGCACTGGATGTTCGCGAAGTACAAGCTGCGCTTCCTGGCCGATCCCAAGAACATCTACGGCGCCGAAGAACACGTGGACAGCGTGATCAACCCCGGCCTGAACGCCAAGGCTCCGGCGGTGGTGGCCTTCCTGAAGAAGTTTTCCTGGAAGCCCGAGGAGATCGGCGCCGTGATGCTGGCCGTCGAAGGGGGCAGCAAGCCCGCTGCGGCCGCCGAGAAATGGATGGCCGACAACACTGCCCGCGTGTCGGAATGGACGTCCTGAACTGAAACACCCCCTGCGCCGCTGCGCGGCTTCCCCCTCACTGGCGCCTTCGGCTTGGAGGGGGACGCACCCTGTGGCCGGGCCAAGCCCGTTCCACGGATGCCCTGGACCGGATGCCTGCATGCGTCGCGGGTCGGGCGCCAGCGTGGCGAAGTGATTCCGTCTTCCTCCATGACAAGAGCCCCACGATGAACCCCCAACTTCCCATCGACGTTGATGACCGGACCGGCATCTGGACCACCGACGGTCTGCCGATGATCTATGTGCCCCGGCATTTCTTCGTCAACAACCACGTGGAGACCGAGGCCGTGGTGGGGCGCGAGGTCTATGCCCCCGCGCTCTACAAGGCCGGCCACCGCTCGGCTTACTTCTGGTGTCAGAAGGAAGCCGCCACCCACGGGCTGACCGGCATGGCGGTGTACGAGCACTACCTCAAGCGCCTGTCGCAGCGCGGCTGGGGCCTGTTCTCCTTCATCGAGTCCGATGCCACCACGGGCCACGCCCGCATCCAGCTGGAGCACTCGGTCTTCGTGCTGGCCCAGGGCATCGCCGGCGTGCCGGTGGACCACAGCAAGGTCTGCTACCTGTTCGCCGGCTGGTTCTCGGGCGCGATGGACTGGGTGCTGGAGACCAGCGGCTCGGCGGTGCGCACCACCAGCGCGGAAACGCAATGTGCGGCGGAAGGCCACGGTCACTGCGAATTCACCGTCAGCCCCCTCTGAGAGAGCCACCATGCGTTACCCGCACCTGTTTGAACCGCTGCGCCTGAACCAGGTGCTGCTGCGCAACCGCATCGTGAGCACGGCGCACGCCGAGGTGTACGCCGAAGGCGGCCACCCGACCGAGCGCTACATCCGCTACTACGAAGAGAAGGCCAAGGGCGGCGTGGGCCTGGCCATCTGCGGCGGCTCCAGCCCGGTCTCGCGCGACAGCCCCTGGTCGTGGTGGAGCTCGGTCAACCTGGCCACCAACACGGTGATCGAGCCCCTGGCCAACCTGGCCGAGACCATGCACAAGCACGGCGCCAAGCTGATGATCCAGGCGACCCACATGGGCCGGCGCAACGCCTGGCACGGCTTCGACTGGCCGCACCTGGTCAGCCCCTCGGGCATCCGCGAGCCGGTGCACCGCGGCAACGCCAAGATGATCGAGATCGAGGAAATCCGCCGCATCGTGGCCGACTACGGCCGCGCCGCCCGGCGCGTCAAGGACGCCGGTCTGGACGGCATCGAGATCTCTGCCGCGCACCAGCAACTGATCGACCAGTTCTGGAGCCCGCGCGTGAACCACCGCACCGACGAATACGGCGGCAGCCTGGAGAACCGCCTGCGCTTCGGCATGGAGGTGCTGCAGGCCGTGCGCGAACAGGTGGGGGCCGATTTCTGCGTCGGCATGCGCATGTGCGGCGACGAATTCCACGAAGACGGCATCAGCCACGAGATGGCCAAGGAGATCGCCCAGGCCATGTCCGAGAGCGGCCTGATCGACTTCCTGAGCGTGGTCGGCTCCGGTGCCGACACCCACAACACCCTGGCCAACTGCATGCCGCCCATGGCGCTGCCGCCCGAGCCCTTCGTGCACCTGGCCGCGGGCATCAAGAGCGTCTCGAAGGTGCCGGTGATGCACGCGCAGAGCATCCGCGACGCTTCGCAGGCCGAGCGCATCCTGGCCACCGGCATGGTGGACCTGGTGGGCATGACCCGCGCGCAGATCGCCGACCCGCACATGGTCATCAAGATCCGCGACGGCCGCGAAGACCAGATCAAGCAGTGCGTCGGTGCCAACTACTGCATCGACCGCCAGTACAACGGCCTGGACGTGCTGTGTGTGCAGAACGCCGCCACCAGCCGCGAACAGACCATGCCCCACGTGATCGAAAAGACCACGGGCGTGCGCCGCAAGGTGGTGGTCGTCGGCGCCGGCCCGGCGGGACTCGAAGCCGCCCGCGTGGCCCGTGAGCGCGGGCACGACGTGGTGCTGTTCGAGAAGAACAGCGCCGTCGGCGGCCAGGTGAACCTGGCGGCCAAGCCACCCAAGCGCGAACAGATGGCGGGCATCATCCGCTGGTTCGACATGGAAACGGTGCGCCTGGGGGTGGACCGGCGCCTGGGTGTGGCGGCCACGGCCGAGATGATCCGCGCCGAGCAGCCGGACATCGTGGTGCTGGCCACGGGCGGCACGCCGCACACCGGCCAGACCCCGGCCTGGGGCGCGGCAGAAGGGCTGTGCGTCAGCGGCTGGGACATCCTCTCGGGCGCGGTGGCACCGGCCGAGAACGTGCTGGTCTACGACAGCATCAGCACGCACGCCGGCACCGGCGTGGCCGATTTCATCGCGTCCCGCGGCAAGCTGGTGGAGATCGTGACGCCCGATGTGAAGGTGGCCGACGACACGGGCGGCACCACCTTCCCGGTCTTCTACCGCCAGCTGTATGCCAACGGCGTGATCCAGACCCCCAACTTCTGGCTGGAGCGCGTGTACCGCGAGGGCGACAAGCTGATCGCGGTGCTGAAGAACGAGTACACCGAGGCGCTGGAAGAGCGCGCGGTCGATCAGGTGGTGATCGAGAACGGCATCCTGCCCAACGAGGGTCTCTACCACCAGTTGAAGCCCCTGTCGCTGAACAAAGGGCAGACCGACATCGACGCCCTGTACGACGCCCTGCCGCAGCCCGGCCTGAGCCTCCAGACCGAGGGCGACGATTTCCTGCTCTACCGCGTTGGCGACTGCGTGTCGATGCACAACATCCACGCCGCGATCTACGACTCGCTGCGCCTCTGTAAGGACTTTTGAGATGTCGCTTGCGCACCTTGTGAGCGCCGTGTTCTGGCTGGCCGTCCTGGGCCTGGTCATCGGTCTGGCGCGGCGCGCGGCCATCTGGCGCGGCGGCCGTGCCGCGGTGGTGGACTTCGGCGGCCTGCTGCAGATCCCCCGGCGCTACTTCGTGGACCTGCACGATGTCGTGGCGCGCGAGCCCTTCGTGGCGCGGGCCCACGTCGGCGTCGCCGGGGGCACGCTGCTGGCCCTGTTCATCGTGGCGCTGAACTACGGCCTCGGCCTGTACTGGCGCAGCCTGGACGTGGTGCTGCTCATCGCCGGCCTGCTGGCCATCGTGGGGGCCGGTGCGATGGCTTGGCGCCGCCGCGCGGCGCCCGCGCGCCTGTCGCAAGGGGCCTGGAAACGACTGCCCTATTCCCTGCTGGCCTTCGCCGCGGCCGCGACCCTGGTCGGCGCGGTGGCCCTGACCGGCACCGCGCTCGCCCCCTGGCTGGCCGGGCTGATCAGCCTGGCGTTCGCCGCCGGGGTGGCCGAGCTGGCGCTGGGCATCGGGCTGGGCGGCCCCATGAAACACGCCGTGGCCGGCCTGCTGCACCTGGGCCTGCACCCCCGCCCCGAGCGGTTCGGCGACCAACGCTTTGCCACGGCCCTGAAACCGCTGAAGCTGACCGCAGAGGACATGGGCGTGGGCAAGCCGGCGGACTTCGCCTGGAATAAGCTGCTGTCCTTCGACGCCTGCGTGCAGTGCGGCAAGTGCGAAGCGGCCTGCCCTGCGTTCGCCGCCGGCCAGCCCTTGAATCCCAAGAAGCTGATCCAGGACCTGGTGGTCGGCATGAGCGGCCGCACGGACGCCGCCTACGCCGGCAGCCCCTACCCCGGCCAGCCCGTGGGCCAGCACGGCGGCGCGCCCCATCTGCCCATCGTCAACGGCCTGATCAACGCCGACACGCTGTGGTCCTGCACCACCTGCCGGGCCTGTGTGCAGGAGTGCCCGATGCTGATCGAGCACGTGGACGCCATCGTGGACATGCGCCGCCACATCACCCTGGTGCGGGGCGAGGTGCCGAACAAGGGCATGGAAGCGCTGGAGCAGCTGCGCGAGACCGACACCGTGGGTGGCTTTCCGCTGAGCGCGCGCCACCACTGGGCGGCCGACCTGAATGTGCCGGTGCTGAACCCCGGCGAACAGACCGACTGGCTGGTGCTGGTGGGCGAAGGCGGCTTCGACATGCGCTACCAGCGCACCTTGCGGGCCTTCATCAAGACACTGCAAAAGGCCGGCCTGAAGTTCGCGCTGCTCGGTGCGGCGGAGACCGACTGCGGTGACCTGGCGCGCCGGCTGGGCGACGAGGCGGGCTTCCAGCGGCTCTCCCTGCAGCTGATCGCCACGCTGGCGACACGCGGCTTCCAGCACATCGTCACACCCGACCCGCACACCTTCCATTCGCTGCGGAACGAGTACCCCGCCATGGGGGGCCGCTACGACGTCTGGCACCACACCCAGCTGCTGGCCGACCTGCTGGCCAAGGGCGCCATCAAGCCCACCAAGGCGGCCAGCCAGGACGTGGTGACCTACCACGACCCGTGTTACCTCGGCCGTTACGGCCGCGAAGTGGATGCCCCGCGCCAGCTGCTCAAGGGCATCGGCATCCGGGTCGTCGAGATGGAGCGCCACGCCGAGCGCGGCCGCTGCTGCGGCGGCGGTGGCGGCGCGCCGTTCACCGACATCCCCGGCGAGACACGCATCCCCGACATCCGCATCGCCGACGCCCGGCAGACCGGCGCCACCGTCGTGGCCGTCGCCTGCCCCAACTGCACCGCCATGCTCGAAGGCGTGGTCGGCCCGCGCCCCGAGGTGCTGGATGTTGCCGAGCTCGTGGCCCGTGCACTGGAGGTGGCATGAACCATCCACCGACCACCCTGCGCCGCGTCGATCCGCGCCGCCCCGCCATCATCACCCCGCAAGGCCTGCGCCGCATCGTCCTGGGCAGCAGCGAGGGCGAACGCCTCGCCTCCAACGCCGCGCACGCGCCGCTGACCAAGCCGGTTCGCAGCGCCGGCCCCTTCAGCGAGATCACCCTGGTGGTGACCCACCCGGACCGGGGTGCGCTGAGCGACCTGGCCCGTCAGGTGATCGCGGCGGCGGCCATCCTCGCGGCCCCCCACACCGAAGTGGTGCTGGCGGTGCTGGGCCCCTGCCACGACGACGTCGCGGCCCTGGGCGTGGACCGGGTCCTGGTGGCCGACGGTGCGGATGGCAGCGCCTACCTGAGCGCGGCCAGCGTGCAGTGGCTGCAAGACCTGCGGCGACAGCTCTCGCCCACGCGCTGGCTGATGGCCGACAGCGGGGCCGATGGCCAGCTCGGTCGCCGCTTCGCCACCCGCGCCGGCCTGCCGCTGGCCGCTGGCGTGGCCGAACTCACGGCCGACAACCTGCGCATTCCCGCCGGTGCGGGCCAGGACTGGCAACAGCCCCATGCCCAGGTGATGCTGCTGGCCAAGGGCGTGGCCAGCCCCCAACTGCCCTTCTTGGGGCTGGGCGTGCACGGCGAGGCCCCGCGCTGGCCGGCGGTGGCCGAAGCGGGCGTGGAAGACCTGGGTGTGCAGACCGGCGACCCGGCCACGATGGCGCTGGAAGAAGCGGACTTCATCCTGGCCGCGGGCAACGGGGTCACCGACCTGCCGCTGTTCCACGCGCTGGCCCAGGCGCTGGGTGCTGCCGTGGGCGCGTCCCGTGTCGCGGTGGACGACGGGCGCTTTGCCAGGGCCCAGCAGGTCGGTGCCACGGGCAAGACGGTGACCGCCTCCGGCTACCTGGCCATGGGCATCTCGGGTGCCGTGCAGCACCTGCAGGGCATCAAGGACTGCCGCCATGTGATCGCGGTCAACCTGGACACATCCGCCCCCATCACGCGGCGCGCGGACCTGACCGTGGTCGAGGACAGCCGCGCCCTGATGCAGGCCCTGCTCGATCTGGTGCGGCAACACAAGGAGGCCCCATGAACGACATCACGGTCCTGGTCGCAGGCCGCCAACACCCCGTCAGTGGCCGGCCGGTGCGCAGCCGCGCGGACGCCGTGGCGGCCGCACTGGCCCTGAGCGTCTCGGACCAGGTCCGCCTGCTCTCGGCCGGGAACATGTCAGATGCCGTGGCGCGCGACTACCTCGCCCTCGGGGCATCGCACATCGAACTGCTGGAATGCGCAGCCGGCGCCGACCTCACCGCCACCCTGGCCGCACAGCTGCAGGACGTGGCCTGGGTGCTCACCGGCACCCGGCAGGGCACGGAACCCGGCGAAGACGTGCTGCCCTATGCCCTGGCCGCCGCGCTGCACCGCCCCGTGATCAGCGACGTGCTGTCCATCCGGCCCGAAGGCAGCGCCTGGATCGTGACCCAGGCCTTGCCCAAAGGCGCGCGACGCCAGCTGCGCGTGCACCCGCCGGCGGTGCTGGCCGTGAGCGCGGCGGCCCCACTGACGCTGCGCCATTCGATGGCCTGTGCGGTCGCCGGTCAGGTGCTGCGCAAGCCCGTCACCACCGCCAACGGCCCGGACGGTGCACCCGCACCGCGCCAGCTCGTTCAGACCCACAAACGCCGCCAGCCGCTGGAAGCCCGCCGCCAGCAAAGTGGCCACGCCCGCATGCTGGGCGCCATCGAGTCGCCATCGACCAGCGGCACGGTGCTGAAAACCGGCGATGCCCGAAACAAGGCGCAGGCGGTGCTCGACTACCTGCGCGCCCACTCTCTCGTTCACTTCTGAAGGGATCTCTCGATGACCAAAACCATCTCTGCTCAGACGCTGCTCACCCGCGAGTTGCTGGAGCGCCGCCGCCCCGGCTACAGCCTGGAAGCGCCCTTCTATCTGAGCGAAACGGTCCTGCAGGCCGACATGGAACACATCTTCGGCAAGCACTGGATTTTTGTGGCTGTCGAGCCGCAGATCCCGGAGCCGGGCGACTACGTCGCCGTGGAGTTCAGCAACAAGTCCATCCTGATCGTGCGCGACGACGACATGGGTGTGCGCGCCTTCCACAACGTCTGCCGGCACCGTGGTTCCCGGCTGTGCGAAAGCCACCAGGGCCAGCTGGGCAACATCGTCTGCCCCTACCACCAGTGGACCTACGACCTGAGCGGCAAGCTGATCCACGCCAAGCACATGGGCGCAGACTTCGACCCGTCGGAGATGAGCCTCAAGACGGTGCACGTGCGCACGCTGTGCGGCCTGATCTTCATCTGCCTGGCCGACGAGCCGCCGACGGACTTCGATCAGATGGCCGCCGAGATGACGCCCTACCTGGCACCGCACCGCCTGGACCAGTGCAAGGTGGCCGCGCAGGTGGACATCATCGAAAGCTGCAACTGGAAGCTCACCATGGAGAACAACCGGGAGTGCTACCACTGCGTGGCCAACCACCCCGAACTGACCATCTCCCTCTACGAGTTCGGCTTCGGCTACAAGCCGGACGAACAGAATGCCGCCGAGCAGCAGCGTTTCATCGACATCACCAACGCCGCCCGCGAACGCTGGGAAGGCATGGGCCTGCCGTCCGCCGAGATCGAACGGCTGGACGACCGGATCACCGGTTACCGCACACAGCGCTTGCCGCTGGACCGCACGGGCCACTCCCAGACCCTGAACACCGAGGTGGCGTCCAGGAAGCTGCTCGCCGACTTCACCGACCCGGCCTTGGGCGGCCTGTCCTTCTGGACCCAGCCCAACTCCTGGCACCACTTCATGAGCGACCACGTCGTCAGTTTCACCGTGCTGCCCATCTCGGCCGGCAAGACCCTGGTGCGCACCACCTGGTGCGTGCACAAGGACGCGGTGGAGGGCGTGGACTACACGGTCGAGAACCTCACCGCGGTCTGGAACGCCACCAACGCCCAGGACCGCCGCCTGGTCGAGGAGTCGCAGATCGGCATCGCCACCGGCGCCTACGAACCCGGCCCCTACTCGCCCTACACCGAAGGCCTGGTCGAGAAGTTCTGCAACTGGTACGTCAACCGGCTGAGCGCCCACTCGCGCTGACCCGCCCCCGACAACCCACCCGTTCCCAGCCCCACGCCCATGGCCTCCTCACCGCACACCCCCGACCTCGCCGCACCGCCCCCGGTGGTGTGGGACGCCGACCGGGACGACACCCTGCGCTGCGTGCAGGTCCGCCAGGAAACGCACGACGTCCGGTCCTTCGTGCTGGCCCCCGACGAGCCGCGCAGCTTCCGCTACCGGCCCGGCCAGTTCATCACGCTGGAACTGAAGATCGACGGCCAGAAGATCAACCGCTGCTACACGCTGTCGAGCACACCGACCCGCCCCGATCTGGTGAGCATCACCGTCAAGCGCGTGCCCGGTGGCCCGGTGTCCAACTGGCTGCACGACCACCTGCGCGCCGGCATGCGCCTGAGCGCCATCGGGCCGGCCGGCGAGTTCAGCTGCTTCCACCATGCGCCGGCACCGCGCTACCTGTTCCTCTCCGGTGGCAGCGGCATCACACCGCTGATGTCGATGACGCGTGCTCTGCACGACCTGGGCAGCGACGCCGACATCGTGTTCGTGCACTGCGCCCGCTCCCCGGCGGACCTGCTCTTCCCGGAAGAGCTGACGCTGATGGCGCGCAACATGCCCGCACTGCGGCTGGCCATGGTGTGCGAGCAGCACACTCCGGGCAGCGCGTACGCCGGGCACCTGGGGCGCATGGACGCGGCGCGCCTGGCGCACATCGCGCCCGACTTCCTGCGGCGCGACATCTACACCTGCGGACCGGCGCCTTTCATGGCCGCCATCCGCCAGTTGCTGTCGGTCGCCGGGTACGACATGGCGCGCTACCGCGAAGAGAGCTTTTCGTTCGACGCCCCTGCGCCATCGCCGGCCGCAGACGCGGCCCCGGCAGACGGCGCGACCGCGGTGGAGACGGCAACGCACACGGTCACGCTGCAGACCAGCGGCCAGTCGTTTGCCTGCCACGGCGACCAGACGATCCTGCAGGCGGCCCAGGCCGCTGGCGTGCGCATGCCCTCGTCGTGCAGCAACGGCGTGTGCGGCACCTGCAAGACGCGCAAGCAGTCCGGCGAGGTCGAGATGCACCACAACGGCGGCATCCGCCCGCGCGAAGTGGCCCAGGGCTGGATCCTGCCGTGCTGCAGCAAACCGCTGGGCGACGTCGCACTGGAACGGTGAGCGACGCACCACCACGCACGAATTCAGTCATCTTCACTGCACCCAACCGATGAATCCGCACATCCACGAACCACTGGGGCTTGCCCCATGCCCAAAACCCCCGTCTTGACAGACGATCGGTGGTGATGTCGATGGCATGCAGCTTGCTCATAAAAACAGTTACGACGGAAGACAACCAGAGGCCCACGATGCAGAAACCCAAAGTCAGTGTTCGAAGTCTGTACAAGATCTTCGGCGACAACATTTCAGAAGCGCAGAAGCTGCTGTCCCAGGGACTCAGCAAGGACGAGGTGTTTTCCCGCACCGGCCATGTGGTCGGCGTGAACGACGTCAGCTTCGATGTGGCGGCCGGCGACATCTACGTGCTGATGGGGCTCTCGGGCAGTGGCAAGTCCACCCTGATCCGGCTCATCAACCGCCTGGTCGAACCCTCGTCGGGATCGATCAACATCGACGGTGAAGACATCGCGGCGCTGCCGCAGCACGAGCTGGTCAAGTGGCGCCGCCGCCGGGTGGCGATGGTGTTCCAGTCGTTCGCGCTGATGCCGCACCGCAGCGTGCTGGACAACGCGGCCTTCGGTCTGGAGATGGCGGGCATCGATCGCAAGACGCGCGAATCGCGCGCCATGGACGTGCTGGAACAGGTGGGCCTGAAAACCTACGCCGCCAAGTACCCGGCGCAACTCTCGGGTGGCATGCAGCAGCGGGTGGGGCTGGCCCGGGCGCTGGCCGTCGATCCGCAGATCCTGCTGATGGACGAGGCCTTCTCCGCCCTCGATCCGCTCAAGCGGGTCGAGATGCAGTCGCTCATGCTGGACCTGCAACGCGAACACAGGCGCACGGTCATCTTCGTCTCGCACGACCTCGAAGAAGCGCTGCGCATCGGCAGCCGGATCGGCATCATGGAAGGCGGCAACCTGGTGCAGGAGGGCACGGCCCACGAAATCATCACCCGGCCGGCCAACGACTACGTGCGCCGGTTCTTCAAGGGCGTGGACACCTCGCGCTACCTGACGGCCGGGGACCTGCTGGACGCCTCGTTGCAGGGCCAGATATTCAACGGCGGCCACCGCATCTCCGCCCAGACCCCCCTGCCGGAAGCCATGAAGATCGTGCTGGGCATCGAGCAACCGGTGGGCGTCTTCGACGGGGCCAATCGCTTGCTGGGGTCCATCTCCGCCCGCAGTCTGCTGCAGAAAATCGAACAAGAGGCCCGCCATGTCTGATCTGCTTTCACAGGTAACCCAGGCCTCCGAAAACATGTTGCCCCTCGGGCGCTGGGTCAACGCCGGGGTGCAGCTGTTGCTGGAACATGGCGCCGCCGTGTTCAACGGCATCGGCCTGGTGGTCGAACAGTTCGCCCAGTGGGTCGAAACCGCGATGCTGTCCATCCCGTTCTGGCTGGTGATTCTGGTGGCGGTGGGGGTGAGCGTTCGCAGGGTGAGCTGGCGGTTCGGCACGTTCGTGGCGCTGGCGCTGGCGCTGATCGTCGTGACCGGGTTCTGGCTGCAGACCATGGTCACCCTGGCGCTGACGCTCTCGGCGACGTTCATCAGCCTGTTCTACGGCATCCCGCTGGGCATCTGGTGTTCGCGCGCGCGCCGCGTGAACGCGGTCATCCGGCCGATGCTCGACTTCATGCAGACCATGCCGGCCTTCGTCTACCTGATCCCGGCGGCGATGCTGTTCGGTCTCGGTCGCGTGCCCGGCATCCTGGCCACGGTGATCTTCGCCATGCCGCCGGTGGTGCGCCTGACCAGCCTGGGCATCCGGCAGGTGAGTGCCGAGCAGGTGGAGGCCGGCAATGCCTTTGGATGCACGTCGACCCAGCTGCTGTTCAAGGTGCAGTTGCCCATCGCCCTGCCCACCATCATGGCCGGCGTCAACCAGACCATCATGATGGCGCTCTCGATGGTGATCATTGCGTCGATGGTCGGCGCCGGCGGACTGGGCAACGACGTGCTCGCCAGCATCCAGCGGCTGGACATCGGCCTGGGATTCGAGAGTGGGCTGGCCGTGGTGCTGCTCGCCATCATCCTGGACCGCATCACCGAGAGCTTCGGCGCGGCCCGTGAGAGCAAGCAGAGCTGAGCAGCCAAGCGAGCGAACGATGACACACCTCCCTGTCGATTCCTCCCTCCCCCGCGAGACGCCTGTCCAGGAAGGCTTCCATGTGGGCTTCGTCCTGCTCCACGACTTCTCGATGATCGCCTTTGCCAACGCGGTCGAGACGCTTCGCATGGCGAACTACATCAGCCGCCGCACGCTGTACCGGTGGACGGTCGTCAAGGCCGAGCCGTCGCAGCCGGTCGCCAGCAATGGCTTGACCGTCTCGTCGAACGGCAGCGCCGAGGACCTGGCGTCCTGCAACCTCGTGCTGGTCTGTGGTGGCCTCAACATCCGCCAGGCCACCACCGATCCAGTGCGCCGGCTGCTGCGCCAGTGCGCCGCCCGGGGCGCCGCCATGGGCGCCCTGTGCACCGGGTCGTTTGCCCTGGCCAGCGCGGGATTGCTGGACAACCACCGCTGTGCCATCCACTGGGAGAACCTGGCGGCCATCAGCGAAGAGTTTCCCAAGGTGCGGTTCACACCCGAGGTCTTCATCTTCGACCGCGACCGCATCACCTGTTCGGGTGGCACGGCACCTCTTCACATGGTGCTGCACCTGATCCGCGGACACCATGGGCCCAAGCTGGTGATGGCCGTGTCCGAACAGTTCATCGTGGAGCGGCTGCGCGCCAGCAGTGACCGCCAGCGCATCCCGCAGCCCGAATGCATCGGCCCCGGCTACCAGCATCTGACCGAGGCTGCCGAGATCATGGCGGCCAACATCGAAGAGCCTCTGTCGCTGATCGAGCTGGCGGGTCTGGTCGGGTTGTCGCTGCGCCAGCTCGAACGCCTGTTCAACCGCTACTTCAGCATGAACCCGGCCCAGTACTACATGAACCTGCGGCTGCGCCGCGCCCAGGAGTTGCTGACGCACAGCAGCCAGCCCGTCATGCAGGTCACCGTGGCCTGCGGCTTCCAGTCATCGTCACACTTCTGCAAGGCCTACCGCAGCCTGTTCGGCCACGCCCCCAGCGACGAACGTCGCCAGCAGGCCGACAAGGCGAGTGCCGGCCGCACATCTGCGACGAAGAGCCCGCCCAAGCTGGTCCGCGTCGCCTGACCCGCAGGGGGTCCTGCCGCCGCCACACAACTCGGCGTCGCATCGAGGCAAGTCGCTTCTCCTCAATCTGCAAGAGTGGCAGGGGGATTCCCCCCATCCAACAGAGGAGACAACTATGTCAGCCAACCGCGGTGTCGTGTACCTGGGCCAGGGCCACGTCGAGGTCCAGTTCATCCCTTTTCCCGAACTCCTGAACCCGATGGGACGCACCGCCCAGCACGGGGTGATCCTGAAGGTGCTCACCACCAACATCTGCGGCTCTGACCAGCACATGGTGCGCGGCCGGACCACCGCCCCGGCCGGCCTGGTGCTGGGCCACGAAATCACGGGTGAAGTGCTCGAAGTCGGGCGCGATGTCGAGACGCTGCAGCGCGGCGACATCGTGTCGGTGCCTTTCAACGTGGCCTGCGGGCGCTGCCGCACCTGCAAGGAACAGCACACCGGCGTCTGCCTGAGCGTCAACCCGTCGCGCGCGGGCGGCGCTTACGGCTATGTCGACATGGGCGGCTGGATCGGTGGCCAGGCCGAATACGTGATGGTGCCCTACGCGGACTTCAACCTGCTGAAGTTCCCCGATCGCGAACAGGCGGTCGAGAAGATCCGCGACCTGACCTGCCTGTCCGACATCCTGCCCACGGGCTACCACGGCGCCGTGACGGCCGGTGTCGGAACCGGCAGCACCGTGTACGTGGCCGGCGCCGGCCCCGTGGGCCTGGCGGCGGCGGCGTCGGCGCGGCTGCTGGGTGCGGCTGTCGTGATCGTCGGGGACGTCAATCCCGCGCGCCTGGTCCATGCGCGCAAGGTCGGGTTCGAGACGGTGGACCTGTCTCAGGATGCCAGCCTGGGGGAACAGATCGCCCAGATCCTCGGCACACCCGAGGTGGACTGCGCGATCGATGCCGTGGGCTTCGAGGCGCGTGGCCACGGTCATGCCGGGTCGCAGGAAGAGGCCCCTGCCACCGTGCTCAACGCACTGATGGAGGTCACGCGAGCCGCGGGCAAGATCGGCATTCCCGGCCTGTACGTCACGGAGGACCCGGGCGCCACCGACAAGGCCGCGAAACAAGGTTCACTGAGCATCCGCCTGGGCCTGGGATGGGCCAAGTCGCACAGCTTCTTCACCGGCCAGACACCGGTCATGAAATACAACCGCGCGCTGATGCAGGCGATTCTGTGGGACCGGATCCGCATCGCCGACGTGGTGGGCGTCGAGGTGATTGCCCTCAAGGACGCACCCAGGGGCTATGCGGCCTTCGACGCCGGTGCGCCGAAGAAGTTCGTCATCGACCCCCACGACCAACTGAAGCTGGCCGCCTGACCCACGAACTGACGTGGTCCGCGTCAGGCCGCCCACCGCCGTTGTCCGACTGCGGTGGGCGGCGATGCCCTGGCGACGGATGGGACGGGGACAGCTCCGCGAGCCCCGACCCGGCACGCCGGGCCGGTTGCGCAGGCGCGAGGGCGAGATGCCGAACCCGTCACTCCACCGTCACGCTCTTGGCCAGGTTCCTGGGCTTGTCCACATCCGTTCCCTTGGCCAGCGCCGTGTGATACGCCAGCAATTGCAGCGGCACCACGTGCAGGATGGGGGACAGCGCGCCGTAGTGCTCGGGCATGCGGATGACGTGGATGCCTTCGCTGCTGCCGATGCGGGTGTCGGCGTCGGCCAGCACGTAGAGCACGCCGCCGCGCGCGCGCACTTCCTGCATGTTGCTCTTGAGTTTTTCGAGCAGGGTGTCGTTGGGCGCCACGGTGACCACCGGCATGGCGCTGGTGACCAGGGCCAGCGGGCCGTGTTTGAGTTCACCGGCGGGGTAGGCTTCGGCGTGGATGTAGCTGATTTCCTTGAGCTTCAAGGCGCCTTCGAGCGCGATCGGGTAGTGCAGACCGCGGCCCAGGAACAGCGCGTTGTCCATGCGCGCGAAATCTTCGGCCCAGCTGATCACCTGCGGCTCCAGCGCCAGCACGGCCTGCAGCGCCACGGGCAGGTGGCGCATGGCCTTGAGGTGCTGGGCCTCGGCCTCGTCGCTCAGGTGGCCGCGCACCTGGGCCAGCGCCAGCGTCAGCAGGAACAGGCCGGCGAGCTGCGTCGTGAAGGCCTTGGTGGAGGCCACGCCGATTTCCACCCCGGCGCGCGTGATGTAGGCCAGCTCACATTCGCGCACCATGGCGCTGGTGGCCACGTTGCAGATGGTCAGCGTGTGGCGCATGCCCAGGCCCTGGGCGTGGCGCAGCGCGGCCAGGGTGTCGGCGGTCTCTCCGCTTTGTGTGATCGTCACCACCAGGGTGCGCGGGTTGGGCACGCTGGTGCGGTAGCGGTATTCGCTCGCGACTTCCACCTGGGTGGGAATCTTGGCGATGTCTTCCAGCCAGAATTTCGCCGCGCAGCCGCTGTAGTAGCTGGTGCCGCAGGCGAGGATGAGCACGTTGTCGATGTCCTTGAACACGCGCCATGCGCCATCGCCGAACAGCTCGGGCGTGATGCCGGCGACGCCTTCGAGCGTGTCGCCGATGGCGCGCGGCTGCTCGAAGATTTCTTTTTGCATGTAGTGGCGGTAGGGGCCGAGTTCGGCCGCGCCGCTGTGCGCGTGCACGGTCTTCACCGGGCGCTGGGCCGCATCGAAACTGCGGCCCTGAGCGTCGGCCACCCAGTAGCGGCCCAGCTGCAGGTCCACCAGGTCGCCCTCCTCCAGGTAGACGATCTGGTCGGTCACGCCGGCCAGGGCCATGGCGTCGCTCGCCAGGAAGTGCTCCTGGCCGCCATCGCCCACACCCAGCACCAGCGGCGAGCCGGCGCGCGCGCCCACCACGCGGTGCGGTTCGTCCTTGTGGAACACCGCCAGCGCATAGGCGCCGTGCAGTTGCGCCACCGCAGCCTGCAGGGCGGCAAACACGTCACCGTCGTAGAGCGAGTCGATCAGGTGGGCAATGACTTCGGTGTCGGTCTGGCTCTCGAACACATAGCCTTTGGCCTGCAGGGCGGCGCGCAGCTCGTCGTGGTTTTCGATGATGCCGTTGTGCACCAGCGCGATGCGGCCGGCCGTGCCGTTGGTGGAGCTGTTCCCGGGGCCGTGGCTGAAGTGCGGGTGGGCGTTGTGCACCGCAGGCGCGCCGTGGGTGGCCCAGCGCGTGTGGGCGATGCCGGTGCCGCTGGTGATGCCCTCGGCCTTCACCTGCTCCGCGAGCTCCGCCACACGCGCCGTGCTGCGCGCGCGCCGCAGGCCATCGGTATGGACCGCCACACCGCAGGAGTCGTAGCCGCGGTACTCCAGCCGCTGCAAACCCTGAACCAGCACGGGCACGATGTCACGCCCGGAAACCCCTGCCACGATGCCGCACATACCGCGCTCCTTGAAAAATCGATGCTGTGCATGCTATACAGCCAAAGAAGAAATTTCAGGCCATTTTTTTATTCTCAATGACTGATAATTTCATACAAAGATGGATATGTTCTTTTATTCCATGAAAATACATTAATCGAAATAAATGAACATAGACGACGCCGATCTTCGCCTGCTCGACCTGCTGCAAACCGACGCCTCCCGCAGCAACCAGGCCCTGGCCGAGCTGGCCCACCTCTCTCCGCCCACCAGCCTGCGGCGCATCAAGCGCCTGCGCGATCTGGGTCTGATCGAGCGCCAGGTGGCCCTGCTCAGCGCCGACCGGCTCGCTCCGCTGGTGGGCCATGGTCTGACGGCCCTGCTCGAAATCACACTGGAACGCCAGGGCGCCGAGCAGCTGGACGCCTTCGAGGCACGCGCCGTGGCCGAAACGGCGGTGCAGCAGTGTTACCGCGTCAGCCCCGGCCCCGACTTCATGCTGGTGGTGCACGTGCCGGACATGCCGGCCTACCTTGCGCTGGCGCAACGCCTGTTCACCAGCGATGCCAACGTGCGCAACGTCAAGAGCTTTTTCAGCATCAAGCGGGCCAAATTCGAGCCGCGCCTGGCGCTGCAGCCCGTCAGCGAGGCCGTCATCACGCGGTAACAAAGCGTTAGAACGGCCAAAAACCGGTTACAGGCTCCTAGAATCCGACCACAAAAGTCAGCAACTGGCTGGAATCAGCAACAAACTGGAGGTTGAATGTTTGCCCTGTGGATCGCTCTCATGGTTGTGCTGGCTCTGGCGGCGCTGGGTGGCTGGCTCTACCACCGCCGCAATACCGAGAAAGGCTCGGGCCGCGATGACCGCTACACCCCCGAGCGCGTGCTCACCCCGGAACAGGTGCAGATGCTGGACTACCTGCACGACACCTTCCCCGGCCACGTGGTGCTGCCCAACCTGCCGCTCAAGGACATGCTCTCGGTCCGGCGCGCCGCCGACCACAAGAACGCCCAGGAACGGCTGAGGACCCAGAGGGTGGATTTCGTGGTGTGCGGCGAAGACGGTCGCCCCCAGTTCGCGTTCGACATCGAGCAGTTCCACCTGAGCAACGCCAAGGCCAAGGAGCATCAGGTGAAGGTCAAGAACCGCATCCTCAAGACCGCCGGTGTGCGCTTTCTGCTGCTCAAGAACAGCATCCACCGCATGCCCTCGCCGGCCGATTTCCGCGCGCAGCTCAACCTGGCCGCGCTGCCCCAGCCCAAACCCAAGGAAGAAGTCGAAACCCCCCAGCAACGGCTGGAATCCCGGATCTCGGAGTTTGACCAGCTGCACCCGGCCAACAGCTTCCGGGACTCCGAGGTGATGGGGCTGAGCGGGCTGATGGACCTGGGCGAAGACGAGATCGAGCGCCAGAACCGGCAGCGCCCGTCTGCACAGCGCGCCCGGTCGCACTGACCCGAGTCGCAGGGCCGGTTCTCAGCCTTTGTTCTTGCTGGGCCGCTGCCAGTTCGGCAGGCTGACCTGCTTGCCACGCGCCACCGACAGCGCGCCCGGCGGCGTGCTCTTGGTGATGGTGGAGCCCCCGCCCACGGTGCCGCCGGCGCCCAGGGTGACCGGCGCCACCAGCACGCAGTTGCTGCCCACGTGCACGTCGGCCTCGATCACGGTGCGGTGCTTGTTGGCGCCGTCGTAGTTGGCCGTGATGCTGCCCGCGCCGTAGTTCACCCGCTCGCCCACCGTGGCGTCGCCCAGGTAGGCCAGGTGGTTGGCCTTGGCGCCGTCGGCGAGGGTGGAGTTCTTCACCTCCACGAAGTTGCCGATGTGCACCTCGGACCCGAGCACTGCGCCCGGACGCAGGCGCGCGAACGGCCCCACCAGCGATCCGCGGCCGACCGTGACGCCGAGTTTTTCGCCGTCGATGTGGGTGAACGGGTGGATCACCGCGCCCGCCTCGATGACCGCGTTGGCGATCACGCAGTTCGCACCGATGCGCACCCCCGCGCCCAGCGCCACGCGACCTTCGAACACGCAGTTGACGTCGATCTCCACGTCCTGACCGCACAGCAGTTCGCCGCGCACGTCCAGCCGCGCCGGGTCGGCCAGGCGGGTGCCCTGCTCCATCAGCGCCTCGGCCACGCGCCGCTGGTAGGCCCGCTCCAGCTGCGCGAGCTGCTGCGGGCTGTTGACGCCGGCCACCTCGACCGCGTCCCGCGTGGTGATGGCGCGCACCGACATACCCTGCGCCACCGCGTGCTTGACCACGTCGGTCAGGTAGTACTCGCGCTGGCTGTTGTCGTTGGACAGGCAGGCCAGCAGGGGCTTGAGCAGCTCGGCCGGCGCGGCCATGACACCGCTGTACCACTCGGTGATGCTCCGCTGCGCCGCATCGGCATCCTTGGCTTCGACGATGGCCACCACCGAACGGTCCGCGTCGGTGTCGCGCACGATCCGCCCGTAACCACCCGCGTCTTCGCCCGTGTCCACGCTGAGCAGGGCCAGGTGCTGGCCGGCGCAGGCTTTCAGCAGGGCCGCCAGCGTGGCGCGCCCGATCAGGGGCACGTCGCCGTTGAGGATCAGCACGACCCCATCGTCCGCCAGCACCGGCACGGCCTGCTGCACCGCGTGGCCGGTGCCCAGCTGCGGCTCCTGGCGCACGAAACGCAGCGCCATGGCCTCGGGCGCGCGCAAGGCGGCCTCCACCGCATCGGCCCCGTGCCCGGTGATCACCACCACCGAACGCGCCGACATCCGGGCCGCCGTGTCGATCACATGCTGGGCCAGTGCACGCCCGCCCAATCGGTGCAACACTTTGGGCCGCAGGCTCTTCATGCGCGTGCCCTTGCCCGCCGCCATCACCACCACATCCACAGGGAAAGTCATGAACACCTTTGCTGGGGCCGCGCCGGGCCACGGAATGAATCTGGGACAAAACCTGCCGCGGATTATCTCCCGCCGCTCGTTGCGCCATGGCGTGCTGGCCCTCGCGCTGGCCCTGCTCACACTCCTGCTGGGCGCCTGCAGCGCGACCCGCCTGGCCTACAACCAGGCGCCCAATCTGGTGTACTGGTGGATCGACGGCCACACCGACCTGAACGACCCGCAGTCGGTCCAGCTGCGCCGCGACATCGACGACTTTTTCGCCTGGCACCGCAGCACCGAGCTGCCCATCTACACCGGCATGCTGCTGCAGTGGCAACAGCTGGCGGCGAAAGACAGCACCGCCCAGATCACCTGCATCCAGTTCGAGCGCCTGCGCAGCAGCTACCTGCGGCTGATCGACCGCAGCCTGGAGCCCCTGGCCCGGCTGGCCCTGCAGCTCACGCCCGATCAGCTGCAACACATGGAGCGGCACTACGCCAAGAGCAACCAGGTCTTTGAAAAGGACTATCTGCGCGGCAGCCCCGAGCAGCGCCTGGACCGCCTACTGGACAAGGCGATCAGCCGCTACGAGACGCTGTACGGCACGCTCACCGAAGCGCAGATCACCCTGCTCAACAACCGGTTGCGCCAGTCGGCATTCGATCCCCAGCGCGTCCACGCCGAGCGCCAGCGGCGCCAGAGCGATCTGCTGCAGACGCTGCGCGGCCTGCTGGGCCACACGGACGGCAACAACGGCAGCAGCACCAGCGCCACGACGCCCCCGGCGACCCATGCCGCCGCCGTGGCGGCCCTGCGCGCCTGGCACGACCGCGTGATGCGCGCGCCCGTGCCCGGCTTTCACGCCTACAGCGAAAGCCTGGTGCGCGAGGGCTGCGAGCAGTTCGCCGCCCTGCACAACAGCACCAGCCCGGAGCAGCGCGCCCACGCCGTCGACGTGCTCAAGGGTTACGAGCAAGACCTGCGCGCGCTGATGGCCGCGCACTGAGCACCGCGCCCGCGCACCCGGCCGGGGCACCACAACGGCGCCGCCGCGCACGCTTCGCTGGTGCATGCGGCGGCATCGCTTCGATCTTTTGCACAAGACTGGTGCACATATCTTGCATACAAGACTTGTATGACATGGCACGGAATTCGCATATAAAGCGGCATGGTGAATTCCACAGTCATTGCCCAGCGCATCGTCGAAGCCATCCTCGCGCAGCGGCTCGCGCCGGGTGCGCGCCTGGGTGAACAGAACCTGTCCATCCTGTTCGACTGCAGCCGCACCCTGGTGCGCGAGGCCCTCATGCGGCTGGCCGCGCGCGGCATCGTCACCGTGAGTTCGCGCCGCGGCTGGTACGTGGTGCAGCCCTCGCACGACGAAGCACGCGAAGCCTTCGAGGCGCGCCGCGTGATCGAGATGGGCCTGATCCGCCAGGCCGGCCCGATGGACAAGGCCGCGCTGCAGCGCCTGCGCCAGCACCTCAAGCAGGAAAAGGCCGCCCTCAAGGGCAGCGATGTGGGCCAGCGCAGCTACCTGCTGGGTGACTTCCATGTCTGCCTGGCCGAGTGCCTGGGCAACCAGTTGCTGGCCGACACGCTGCGCGACTTCACCGCCCGCACCACGCTCATCGCCATGCTCTACCAGTCCACGCACGACGCGGTGCAGTCCTGTCAGGACCACGTGGACATCGTCGAGGCGCTGGAGCGCGGCGACACCGAACACGCCGAGCGCCTGATGCAGGCGCACATCGGCCAGGTGCAGGCCGCCCTGCGGCTGAACGCGCCCAACGACCCCCTGGCCAACCTGCGGGAAGCCCTGGCGCCGCTGCACGAGGCCACCCCCGGCAACCCGCCCGGTGCCGCCAAAAAGGCCGGCCGCCGCTCCCGCAAACCCACCCCTCCCGCCCCCGAAACCTACCTAGGAGCCTTGCTGTGAAAACCACCAAACGCCTGTTTCTCGCCACCGCCGTCGCGCTCGGCGCCTTCGCCAGCCTGGGCGCCGCCCAGGCCCAGACCGCGCTCGACGACGTGATGAAGGCCAAGACGATCAAGATCGCCATCCCCACCGACTTCCCGCCCTACGGCTTCGTCGGCACCGACCTGCAGCCCCAGGGCCTGGACATCGACACCGCCAAACTGATCGCCAGCAAGCTCGGCGTGAAGCTGGAGCTGGTGCCCGTGACCAGCGCCAACCGCATCCCTTACCTGCAGACCAAGAAGGCCGATCTGGTGATCTCCACCCTGGGCAAGAACCCCGAGCGCTCGGCCGTGATCGACTTCACCGTCGCCTACTCGCCCTTCTTCCAGGCCGTGTTCGCGTCGAAGTCGCTGGCGGTCGCCAGCTTTGCCGACCTCGCCGGCAAGTCCATCGGCGTGACCCGAGGCGCCATCGAAGACCAGGAGCTCACCAAACTCGCGCCCCCCGGGACCGACGTGAAGCGCTTCGAAGACAACAATGCCACCGTCTCGGCCTTCGTCTCGGGCCAGACCCAGCTGATCGCCACCGGCGCTTCGGTGGCCGGCAACATGATGGCGCGCAACCCGCAGCTGGGCGCCGAATACAAGCTGCTGCTGAAAGACAGCCCCAACTTCATCGGCGTGGCCAAGGGCGAAGATGCGCTGCGCCTGAAGGTCAACGAGATCATCGTCGCGGCCAAGAAGTCGGGCGAGATCGACGCCCTGGCCAAGAAGTGGCTGGGTCGTCCCGCAGGCACGCTGCCTGAATAAGGTTTCAGCGGTTTCAGCGAGAGCGCCATGCGCATCGAACTCGACTTCATCGCCGTGTTGCTGCAGTGGCCGCTGCTCGCCAAAGGCGTGCTCTGGACGTTGGGCCTGACCGCCATCTCGGCCGTGATCGGCCTGGTGGTGGGCACGCTCTGCGCCTGGGCGCGCAGCAGCGGCCCGCTGTGGCTGCGCTGGGTGGTGGGCTGTTATGTGGAACTCATCCGCAACACGCCCTTCATCGTGCAGCTGTTCTTCGTGTTCTTCGGCCTGCCGGCCGCGGGCGTGAAGCTCACGCCCGAGATCGCGTCGGTGATCGCGATGGTGATCAACCTCGGCGCCTACGCGGCGGAGATCGTCCGCGCCGGCATCGATGCCACGCCCAAGGGCCAGTTCGAAGCCGCCGCCAGCCTGGCGCTCTCGCGCGTGCAGACCTTCCTGCACGTGGTGCTGCCGCCCGCGCTGCAAAAAGTGTGGCCCGCGCTCACCAGCCAGATCATCATCGTGATGCTGGGCTCGGCGGTGTGCGGGCAGATCTCCACCGAAGAACTCAGCTACGCGGCCAACCTGATCCAGAGCCGCAACTTCCGCGCCTTCGAAGCCTTCATCGTCGCCACCGGCATCTACCTGCTGCTGTCGGTGGGTGTGCGTGCGCTACTCAACTGGGCTGGCCCGCGCTATTTGTTCGGAGGTCGCCGTGGTTGATTTTTCGCTGTGGGACATCTTCCGCAACCTGCTGCTGGCCGCGCGCTGGACGGTGGGCCTTTCGCTGATCGCCTTCATCGGCGGTGGCCTGGTGGGCATCGCCCTGCTGGTGGCGCGCACCGCGCGCTGGCCCGGCGCCGAGCGCTTCGTGGCCGGCTACGTGCAGCTGTTCCAGGGCACACCGCTGCTGATGCAGCTGTTCCTGGCCTACTTCGGTCTGGCGCTGTTTGGCGTCGACACCTCGGCCTGGATGGCCGCGGCGGTGGCGCTCACGCTCTACACCAGCGCCTTTCTGGTCGAGATCTGGCGCGGCTGCGTGGCCGCCGTGCCCAAGGGCCAGTGGGAAGCGGCGCAGAGCCTG
>Ga0156085_1072_pt1 | contig 132236 bp, 120 predicted proteins | sample RifCSPlowO2_02_FD_107738 | JGI IMG/M metagenome (GOLD analysis project Ga0156085, IMG submission 107738) | Burkholderiales bacterium RIFCSPLOWO2_02_FULL_67_64 | reverse complement strand
GCTTTGCCGGACGGCAGGTGTCGCCCCCTTGAGGGGGTCGCGCGCAGCGCGGCAGGGGTGGGCCATCAATACCCACCCTTCTTGCCCGTGCCCGCAAAGGTGAACTCGTAGCTCACGTCGAAGGGCTTGAACCACGGGCCGACGCCGGTTTCCTTGTCGGTGTGGCGGCCAAAATGCGCTGCGTGGCCGCTGGGCGGGCTGATGCGCAGGGTCAGCTTGTACTTGCCGGGGCCCATCAGCTTGACGTTGTCACCGTAGTGCGGGCCGTCGGAGGCCACCATGGGCATGAAGTGGCCGCTGACCTTCTCGGTCGTGCCCAGCTTGACCAGCTCGAAGTCGATGCTGAGGTGGGGCATCCAGGCCCCTTCCTCGAAACCGTTCGGGTGGTCCTTGAGCGCGTGGATGTCGGCTTCCAGGTGGATGTCCGACTCCTCGGCCTTGCGCATCATGCCCTCGGGCTCCATCTTGATCGGTGCCAGGTACACCGCGGCGATCTCCATGCCGGCCAGCTTGTGCGGCGTGCCAATCGGGAATTCCTTGGCGTGCGCGGCAAAGGACAAGGCGGCGCTGGCCGCGAGCGTGGCGATGAAAGACGTGTATTTCATGAGTGATCCTTGGTATCTCGGGACGGGCAGGTTGCGCGGTCCGAATCGGATACTAAACAAGAATCACTCTTGTTTACTTGATGCAGATCAAGCTTCTGGCACGCCGAAAGGATCTGCGGTTGAACGTTTTTTCGGCCGCGTCCAGGCGGGACCGAAAGACACTCAGCCAGCCTGGTCCACGGCCAGCCCTGGCTCGGCAGCGGCGCTCTCCAGTGCCCGCCGCGCCTTCCTGCCCTTGACCCAATAGGGATAGAAGAACAGGTAGTAGCCGGTCAGGATCAGCCAGAACAGGGTGATGCCGCTCAAGATCATGGCGGCGTACTTGGCGACATCGCCGAACACCAGGAAGGAGTGCACATCCATCCACAGCTGATCGCCGCGCAGCCCAACGTTGAGCACCTTTCCGCTGACCGCGTCGATCTGGATTTCCCGGGGTGAGCTGAAACCGGAGCTCGCTTCCAGACGAACCTTCCACATGCGTTTGCCCGGGCGCAGCTCGATGCGGTTGATGTCGTCCAGGGACTTGGCCTCCGGCAGGTCCATCTCCAACACGATCTCCGCGATGCGCTGCACCGGCAGGAACTGGCTGAACTCGCCCTTCTCGCCTTTGCGCGAGGACGGCTGCAGGTATTCGAGGTCTTTCTTGAAGGCGAGAAACAGGCCCGACAACACGATGACCAGGAAGACCAATCCCAGAAACAGGGACATCCATTTGTGCGTGAAGCGGGAGAACTTGGCGAAGCGGGCCATCGAATCCGGGTGACGCTTCCCTGCGGTGGAGGTGTTTTTCATGGTGCAATTTTGGTATTTGATGCAAATGCAATTCATTCGCATTCCAAATTATGCCCAAAAAAAACACCCACCTCCCCCAGGCACCGGCGTTGTTGGCGCCAACACCTACCGGCATTCAAAGCGCTGAAACCGCGCGCCCAGCTCCGCCAGATCGCTCGCCGACAGGCCGTCCAGCGGCGCGCCCGGCTCGCTGCAGGTCTGCAGCACCCAGTGCGGCACCAGCTGCGCCGCCAGCGCGTCGGCCAGCCGGAACAGGTCGTCGCGGCTGAACAGCCCGGCGTGCCATGTGGTGCGGCATTCCAGGGCCAGACCCCGGTCCAGCAGCAGGCGCAGGCTCTGCGCGGCCCGCGCGCCGCTGCCCGGCGTGCGGGTGATGGCGTCGTAGCGGTGCGCCGGCGCCTTGATGTCCAGGCCCACCCAGTCCAGCCAGGGCAGGGCCTGCGACAGGCGTTCCGGGTACATGCCACCGGTGTGCAGACCGGTGACAAAACCCAGCGCCCGCACCTCGATCAGGGCCGGCACCAGCGCGGCCTGCAGCGTGGGCTCGCCGCCCGAGAACACCACGCCGTCGAGCAGCCCGCGGCGCTGCCGCAGAAACGCCCGCACGACCGACCAGGCCAGCGCGCCGGGAGCCGCCGCGTCCAGCAGGGCCGGGTTGTGGCAATAGCCGCAGCGCCAGGGGCAGCCCTGGCAGAACACCACGGCCGCCAGCCGGCCGGGGAAGTCGATGCCGGTGAGCCGCGTCAGGCCGCCGATGCGCAATGCATCGGCAGTTCGCGGCGTGGCAGGCGGTGCCTCAGCCGGCACGGCCTGATTCAACAAAGAAGCGCCGTTCGGCGTGTTCGCCCTGCTTGCCCCGGTTGAAGCTGCTCACGGGGCGGTGGTAGCCCATGACGCGGGTCCAGACCTCGCAGGGTTGGCGCTCGTCGTCGCGCAGGGTGATATCGGCAGCCGTTGACTTGACGGCAGATGGGGTCGATGCGTTCATGGGTGTTTCCTTTTGGGGTGGTTGAAAGACGGGGTATCAAGCGGCTTGCAACTGGCGTTTGGCGGCCAGTTTTTCCGCATCGCACACGGGGCAGAACGGGTGCTCGCCGGCGAGGTAGCCGTGGGTCGGGCAGATGGAGAAGGTGGGCGTGACGGTGATGTAGGGCAGGCGGTAGTTGGTCAGCGCGCGCTGCACCAGCGCGCGACAGGCTTCGCCGCTGGTCAGTCGCTCGCCCATGTACAGGTGCAGCACGGTGCCGCCGGTGTACTGGCGCTGCAACGGGGCCTGGCGCTCCAGCGCCTCGAACGGGTCGTCGGTGAAGCCCGCCGGCAGCTGCGAGGAGTTGGTGTAGTAGGGCTTCTCGGGTGTGCCGGCCTGCAGGATGGCGGGCCAGCGCTTGCGGTCTTCGCGCGCGAAGCGGTAGGTGGTGCCTTCGGCCGGCGTGGCTTCCAGGTTGTACAGGTGCCCGGTCTCTTCCTGAAAGGCCACGATGCGCTCGCGCACGTGGTCAAGGAAGCGCAGCGCGAAGGCGTGGCCGTCGTCGGTGGTGATGTCGTGGGCATCGCGGGTGAAGTTGCGCACCATCTCGTTGATGCCGTTCACGCCCAGGGTGCTGAAGTGGTTGCGCAGCGTGCCCAGGTAGCGCTTGGTGTAGGGGAACAGGCCCTGGTCCATCAGCCGCTGGATCAGCTTGCGTTTGGTCTCCAGGCTCTGCTTGCCCAGCTCCAGCAGGCGGTCGAGCGCGGCCAGCAGGCCGGCTTCGTCGCCCGCGTGCAGGTGGCCCAGGCGGGCGCAGTTGATGGTGACCACGCCCAGGCTGCCGGTCTGCTCGGCGCTGCCGAACAGGCCGTTGCCGCGCTTGAGCAGCTCGCGCAGATCGAGCTGCAGGCGGCAGCACATGGAGCGCACCATGTTCGGCTGCAGCTCCGAGTTGATGAAGTTCTGGAAGTACGGCAGGCCGTACTTGGCCGTCATGTCGAACAGGCGCCGCGCGTTCTCGCTCTCCCAGGGGAAATCGGGCGTGATGTTGTAGGTGGGGATGGGGAAGGTGAAGACGCGCCCCTTGGCGTCGCCCTCGGTCATGACCTCGATGTAGGCGCGGTTGATCAGGTCCATCTCGGCCTGCAGATCGCCGTAGCAGAACGGCATCTCGCGGCCCGCGATCACCGGCACCTGCTCGCGCAGGTCTTCGGGACAGACCCAGTCAAAGGTGAGGTTGGTGAACGGCGTCTGCGTGCCCCAGCGCGAGGGCACGTTGAGGTTGTAGATCAGCTCCTGGACGCACTGGCGCACGGCGGCGTAATCCATGCCGTCCTGGCGCACATAGGGCGCCATGTAGGTGTCGAACGAGGAAAAGGCCTGCGCGCCGGCCCACTCGTTCTGCAGCGTGCCCAGGAAGTTGACGATCTGCCCCACGGCCGAAGACATGTGTTTCGGCGGCCCCGACTCCACCTTGCCCGGCACGCCGTTGAGGCCCTCGTTGAGCAGGGTGCGCAGCGACCAGCCCGCGCAGTAGCCGCTGAGCATGTCGAGGTCGTGGATGTGGATGTCGCCCTCGCGGTGGGCTGCGCCGATCTCGGGCGTGTAGACGTGCGAGAGCCAGTAGTTGGCCGTGACCTTGCCGGCCACGTTGAGGATCAGGCCGCCCAGCGAATAGCCCTGGTTGGCGTTGGCGTTGACGCGCCAGTCGGCGCGCGTGAGGTATTCGTTGATCGAGGATTCCACGTCCACCAGGGTCTGGCGGTCGGTGCGCAGGCGGGCGTGCTGTTCGCGGTAGACGATGTAGGCGCGCGCCGTCTTGAAGTGGTTGGCCGCGATCAGCGTCTGCTCGACCACGTCCTGCACCTGCTCGATGTGCGGCGCCTCGCCGCGAAAGCGGTGGATCAGCACCTTGATCACCTGCGCGCACAGCAGCGCGGCCTCCGGCTCGTCGAACTCGCCGCTGGCGGCCCCGGCGCGGGCCAGCGCCGCACCGATCTTGTGGGCATTGAACGGCTCGCGCTGACCACCTCGCTTGACCACCTCGCGGGGCAAACTGACCACCATGGCGTCCTCCATCGGGTTCTCCTCATTCGGGGTTGAAACACTACCTATGGTGTGCACGATACCCATGACACGCTATATGTAGTTTGATGTGCGACAAGAAATCGCACGCCCCGGAGGCCCGAAAACGCCCAAAGACCGGCTTGATGCGCATCAAGCCGGCGCCGACGCCGACTCTCTGGCACCCGGCGCCACCGCCGGGGAGGGAAAGCGTCTAGCGGCGCAGCCGGCAGGCGTCGCCGCTGGCCTGGCGGCGCACCTCCACGCAGTCCAGCTGCTGCGCGTAGCGCGCTTCCATCGCGCGCCAGATGAAGGCGCAGAGGTTTTCCAGCGTGGCCGGGCCGAGGTCGGCCACCTCGTCGAGGAAGCGGTGGTCCAGCGCCTGGCGCAGGGTCTCGATGTGGCCGCGCAGGTGGGCCAGATCGACCAGCATGCCGCTCTCCGGGTCGGGCTCGCCCGCCAGCGTGACCTCGGCGATGTAGGTGTGGCCGTGGATGCGCAGGCTGGGCTCGACATCGATCTTGCGGCGCAAGGTGTGGGCGGCCTCGAAATAAAAGCTCTGACTCAGTTCGTATCTCATCTCAATCCATCTCTATCAACTCAATTCACATGCCACGGCAGTTCCCACACCGCATGAAACCTGGGCGCGCCGGCCCCTCACCCCACCCCTCTCCCCAGCGGGGAGAGGGAGCCAAACCCGCGGCCGGAGGGCGTGCCTCGCCCAGGGCACCCGTGGAACTGGCTTTGCCAGGCCACAGGGTGCGTCCCCCTCCGGGGGCGCAGGGGGGTCATCGGATCCCCAACACCTTGTGCGTCTGCACCGAGAGCCGCCAGCGCGGGTCGGCCAGGCACAGCGCGGTGGCCAGCTCGGTGTTGCGGCGCGCCAGCGGGCCGTCCATGGCCTGCAGGAAGTGGTGTTCGAACGGCAGCTCGGCCAGCGCCGCCAGGTCCAGCCCTTCCTGCGGCACCACCACCTTCAACTCCTGCCCGCGGGTGAGCAGCAGCGGAGCGCCGGCCTTGGGGCTCACGCACACCCAGTCCAGCCCGGCGGGTGGCGCGAGCGTGCCATTGGTTTCCACCGCGATGGTGAAGCCGCGCGCGTGCAGCGCGCCGGTCAGGGCCTCGTCCACCTGCAGCAGCGGCTCGCCCCCGGTCAGCACCACCAGGCCAGGGGCCGCGCCGACGGGCCACTGCCCGGCGATGGTGTCGGCCAGGGCCTCGGCGGTGGTGAACTTGCCGCCCAGCGTGCCGTCGGTGCCCACGAAGTCGGTGTCGCAGAAGCTGCAGACCGCGCTGGCGCGATCGGCCTCGCGCCCGCTCCAGAGGTTGCAGCCGGCAAAGCGGCAGAACACCGCCGCACGGCCGGCGTTGGCACCCTCGCCCTGCAGGGTGTAGAAGATTTCCTTGACGCTGTAGGTCATGGTGAGAGCCGGGTTGGCCGCGAAACAGGCGGCGCCCGGGGTTGTATCGAAGAGGCCGATATTGTCCGCCACCGGGGCCCACGGCCGGGCCGCTGTCGCGTGGGCGCTGACAAGCGGCCCGGCGCTCCCCACAATGCCCGCATGGACTTTGAGCACGACCCCCGGGCGCAGGCACTCCAGCAGCAGCTGGAGACCTTCATGCAGCGTTACCTGCTGCCCCACAACGCGGCCTGGCACCAGGCGGTGCAACTGGGGCAATACCCGCCGCCGTTCCTGGACGACCTGAAGACCCTGGCGCGCGAAGAAGGCCTGTGGAACCTGTTCCTGCCCAGCCTGCGCGACGGCGAGCCCGGCACCCGCCTGGACAACCTGGACTACGCGCCGCTGGCCGAAACCATGGGCCGGCTGCACTGGGCGCCCGAGGTGTTCAACTGCAGCGCGCCCGACACCGGCAACATGGAGCTGCTGCACCGCTTCGCCACGCCCGTGCAGCGCGAGCGCTGGCTCACGCCGCTGCTGGACGGCACGATCCGCTCGGCCTTCGCCATGTCCGAGCCCGACGTGGCCTCGTCCGACCCGACCAACCTGCAGACCACGGTGCGGCGCGAGGGCGATGGCTTGGTGCTCAACGGCCGCAAGTGGTTCATCACCGGCGCGGCGCATCCGAACTGCAGGCTGCTGATCGTGATGGCGCGCAACGCGCCCGACGACACCGCCACGCCCGAGACGAAACACCACCAGCACAGCATGGTGCTGGTGCCGCTGGACACGCCGGGTGTGGCCGTGGTGCGCAACATTTCCGTGGTGCACCACCACGCGCCCGAGGGGCATTGCGAGATCGTCTTTCGCCAAGTGCGCGTGCCGGCCGACCAGTTGCTCGGCGGCTGGGGCGAGGGCTTTGCGATGGCGCAGGCGCGGCTGGGGCCGGGCCGGGTGCACCACTGCATGCGCACCATCGGCCAGTGCGAACTGGCGCTGGAGCTCGCGACCGAACGCGCGCTGGAGCGCCGCAGCTTTGGCAAGACGCTGGCCGACTACGCCAACGTGCAGGAGTGGATCGCGATGTCGCGCATCGAGATCGACCAGGCGCGCCTGCTGGTGCTGCGCTGCGCCTGGCTGCTCGACCACCCGGAGCGCACCGAGCCTGCGGCCCTGCGCGCCCAGGTGGCCGCCATCAAGGTGGTGGCCGCGGGCCTGCAGACCCGCGTGGTGGACCGCGCCATGCAGATCTTCGGCGCCATGGGCCTGTCGCCCGACACCCCGCTGGCGCAGTTCTGGACCTGGGGCCGCGCCCTGCACCTGCTCGACGGGCCCGACGAGGTGCACCTGCGCAGCGTGGCGCGCCACGAGTTGGACCGGGCGCGGGGGCGCATGGGGTCTTCTTCCGCTTACTTCACGACACCGGAGCAGATGCGGGCGCCGCCGCGATTGCATTGAGCCCCCACGCTCCGCCGCTGACGCGGGTCGCTGCCCCCCAAGGGGGCGCGAATCCAGCTTGGGGCGGCCCGGCGCTGGATTCCTGAGCCCCCACGCTCCGCCGCTGCGCGGGTCGCTCTTCATCGGTCGAGCGATCCTGGCAGCGATCCGTGGCACCCAGTGTCTGGTCGCGGACTGTTCGAATGGGATCATTTCGTACAAAATTCATATCCTTTCGTCCAACCACCGGCATGACCTCTCCGCCCCCGCCCATCGACCGCCTGTCCGGCCTGCTGGAGCGTTTTCCCGTGCGCGCCGAGCTGTCCTTCACCGGCACACTCTGTGGCGTGCAAAGCTTCACGCCGCCGCCGGGCATGGGTTACCTCCACCTGCTGCGCCGGGGCACGCTCGATGTCACGCACCCGCCGCGGCAGGCCGTGCCGCTGCGCCTGCACCTGAGCGCGCCCGCGCTGCTGTTCTACCCGCGCGCCATCGCCCACCACCTCCACAACCCGCCCATCGAAGGCGCCGATTTCACCTGTGCGCAGCTGTGGTTCGAGGGTGGCCAGGCGCACCCGCTGGTGCGCACCCTGCCCGGTGCCATCGTGCTGTCGCTGGACGAGGTCGAGGGGTTGGGGGCTTCTCTGGACCTGCTGTTCGCCGAGACCGGCCGCGTGCGCTGCGGCCACCGGCTGCTGGCCGACCGGCTGTTCGAGGTGGTGCTGATCCAGACCCTGCGCTGGCTGCTCGACCACCCGCACGAGGCCGGTGTGCCGCCCGGCCTGGTCACGGGCTTGTCGGACCCTCGGCTGGCGCGGGCCATCGGTGCGATGCACGATGCACCCGGCGAGCCCTGGAGCGTCGAGCAGTTGGCGGCTGCGGCCGGCATGTCGCGCACCAGCTTCGCCAGCCTGTTCCGGCAACTGGTGGGCCAGACGCCGGCGGACTACCTGAGCGACTGGCGCATCGGGCTGGCCCAGACGGGCCTGGCGCGGGGCAGCTCCATCAAGCTGCTGGCCAGCGAACTGGGCTACGCCAACCCCTCGGCCCTGAGCCGCGCCTTCGCCGCCAAGACCGGGCGTTCACCGCGAGAATGGCTCAAGGGATCGTTGCCGCCGGCACCACCGGCGCGCTGAGCCCCATCGCCTGCGCCGCGATGTCCAGCGAGCGCAGCCGCAGCGCCGGGTCGAACAGGTCGCTCACCAGCATGAACTCGTCGGCCTGGGTGGCGTTGGCGAGTTGCTGCAAACCGGCGCGCACCGTCTCCGGCCCACCGACCACCGCGCAGGCCAGGAAGTCGGCGATGGCCGCGCGGGCCTGCGCGTCCAGGTGCTCCATGAAACCAGCCACCGGCGCGGGCAGCTGGCCGCGTTGGCCGGTGAGGATGCCCAGCACGCGCTGGTAGGTGCTGCTGGCCAGGTACTGCGCCTCCTCGTCGGTGGGCGCGGCCACCAGCGGCACGCCCACGATGGCGTAGGGCTTGTCGAGCACGGCCGACGGTTTGAAGTTGTGGCGGTACATGTCCAGCGCCTGCAGCAGGTAGCGCGGCGCGAAGTGCGAGGCGAACGCATACGGCAGGCCGCGCTCGGCCGCGAGCTGGGCCGAAAACAGGCTGGAGCCCAGCAGCCAGATCGGCACATGGGTGCCCGCGCCGGGCATGGCGATGAGCCGCTGGCCTGGCTGCGGATCGCCCAGCAGGCGCTGCAGCTCGGCCACGTCGCGCGGAAAATCGTCTTCGGTCTCGCGGCGGTCGCGGCGCAGCGCGCGCATGGTCAGCGGGTCGGTGCCGGGCGCGCGGCCCAGGCCGAGGTCGATGCGCCCGGGGTACAGCTCGGCCAGCGTGCCAAAAGCCTCGGCCACCACCAGCGGCGCGTGGTTGGGCAGCATCACGCCGCCCGAGCCCACGCGCATGCGCTCCGTCGCGCCGGCGATGTGGCCCACCAGCACGGCCGTGGCCGAGCTGGCGATGCCACTCATGTTGTGGTGCTCGGCCAGCCAGTAACGCGTGAAACCCAGCGCTTCGGCATGCTGCGCGGTGCGGCGCGCAATCGCCAACGCATCGGCCACCGTGCCGCCTTCGCGCACCGCCACGAGGTCAAGCAGGGACAGGTGGATCTGGTGCAGGGGCTTGAGCAGTGGGTTCATGGGCTGGATTGTCAGAGCTTTGCATCGGACCGGTCTGCGATCCAGCGAAAGACCACTTCAGCGCTTCCCTGATATGGCGTCAGCTTGCTGGTTCGCCCTTGCGCTGGAAGACGGCAAAGGTACCGCTCGCCTTGGCGACCAGCACCTCGCCGGCGTGTATGCAGGCCTCAAGGCTGGCGACCGTCCTGCTCCGGTTGACGATCTCGCCGGTGCAGACCAGGGCGCCGGCCAGCACGGGCTTGAAGTAGCTGATCTTGATCTCGATCGTCGCGCAGCCCTCGCCAAGAGCGAGCGTCGGGTAGAGCGCGGCGCCCATCGCTGTGTCGGCGAGGGTGAAAAGCGCACCGCCATGGACGATGCCTGCCGAGTTGAAGTGATGGCCCTCGACCAGCAGCGTGCATCGGCTGCGCCCGCCATCCTGCTGCTCGATGCGAACGCCAACGTGATTGACAAAGGGAAGCTCCATCACCCGCACCTTTCTGGCAAACCAACGACGCCGTGCAAAACCCCAAGGCCCAGCCGAAGCTGGCGGGGCAACGTGATCGTCATTTTGCACAGCGCCAACGTTGACATCACTTTATGAAACACCCTCCGTGGGGTCACCGTCCGTCGGCGACCGCCCGCACGGGCTGTGAGGCGTAGACTGGGCCGCACCTCCATTCCTGCCTCCCCCCGCCATGACCACCCTCTTCGACCCCACCACCGTTGGCGATCTCCGGCTCGCCAACCGCATCGTCATGGCGCCGCTCACGCGCAACCGCGCGCCCGACGCCATCCCCACGCCGCTGATGGCCGAGTACTACGCCCAGCGCGCCAGCGCGGGCCTGCTGATCACCGAGGCCACCGCCATCACCCAGCAGGGCCAGGGTTATGCCGACGTGCCCGGCCTGTACGGCATCGAGCAGCTCGACGGCTGGAAGCGCGTGACGCAGGCGGTGCACGACGCCGGGGGCAAGATCGTGGTGCAGCTCTGGCACGTGGGTCGCGTCTCGCACACCGATCTGCAACCGCACTTTGCCAAGCCCGTCGCGCCCTCGGCCATCCGCGCCCACACCAAGACCGTGCTGATCAAGGACGGTGTGCCGACCTTCGTGGAAACCTCCGAGCCACGCGCGCTCGACCCCGAGGAGATTCCCGGCATCGTGATGGACTACCGCCACGCGGCGCTCAACGCCATCGCCGCCGGTTTCGACGGGGTGGAGATCCACGCCGCCAACGGCTACCTGATCGACCAGTTCCTGAAAACCGGCAGCAACCACCGCCGGGACGACTATGGCGGCAGCATCGCCAACCGCGCGCGCTTCCTGCTCGAAGTGGCCCGCGCCGTGACCGAGGCCATCGGGGGCGGGCGCACCGGCATCCGGCTCTCGCCCGTGACGCCGGCGAACGATGTGACCGATGCCGATCCGCAGTCGCTGTTCGACCACGTGGTGCGCAAGCTCGCGCCGCTGAACCTGGCCTACCTGCACCTGATCGAGGGCGCCACCGGCGGCCCACGCGATCTGCCCGAGCGCCCGTTCGACTACGCCGCGCTCAAGGCCGCCTACCGCGCGGCCGGCGGCCAGGGCGCCTGGATGGTGAACAACGGCTACGACCTGCCGCTGGCCCAGCAGGCGCTGGCCGACGGCGCCGACCTCGTGGCCTTCGGCAAGGCCTTCATCGCCAACCCGGACCTGGTGGCGCGCCTGCGCGCGGGCGGCCCGTTCAACGCGCCGGACAAGACCACCTTCTACGGCGGTGGCGAAGAAGGCTACACCGACTACCCCCCGCTCGCCGGCTGAGGGCCAGACACCGTTGGGGGTTCCATCCCGCGCCAGCCGTTCGGGCGCCTATGATGGCCGGGCTTTTGCGCCCCCTGCCTGACCCATGCCTTCGCCCGAACTCACCGCCGCGATCTACCCCTGGCTGCTGCCGGCCCACATCGGTCTGGTGAGCACCAGCGTGGCGCTGTTCACGGCGCGCGGCCTGGGTGTACTGGCGGGCCAAGGCTGGCCCATGGCGGACTGGGCGCGCGGCCTGGCCCCGGTCGTCGACTCGTTGCTGCTGCTCGCTGGCGGCTCGCTGTGGTGGCTGCTGCAGTTGAACCCCCTGCAAAACCACTGGCTGCTCATCAAGCTGATGCTGCTCGTGGTGTACATCGTGCTGGGCATACTGGCGCTCCAGCGCGCGCCCACGCGCGGCGCGCGGGCCCTGTGTTTCGCGGCCGCGCTGCTGTGCGTGTTGTTCATGGCCTCGATCGCCCTGAACCACCACCCGCTGGGCTGGTGGGCACCATGAACGCCGGCCCCGACACCACCCCGCCGCCCACGCCGCACGCCTCGCGTGCGGTGCGCTGGCTGCTCTGGCTGGCGGGCTCGGTCTCGCTGGCGCTGGGCCTGCTCGGGGTGCTGCTGCCCGGCCTGCCCACCACGCCCTTCGTGCTGCTGGCCGCGGCCTGTTACGCCAAGGCCTCGCCGCGCCTGCACCGCTGGCTGCTCAACCACCGCTGGATGGGGCCCATGCTGCGCGACTGGGAGCGCGACCGCAGCCTGACCCGGCGCAGCAAGACCGTGGCCCTGGTGTCCATGGCGGTGATGGTGAGCGTCTCGATCTGGAGCTTTCGCGGCCGGCTGGCGCTGCAGCTGGTGCTGGCGGCCACCGCGGCCGTGGGCGCCTGGGTGGTGCTGCGCATCCCCACCCGCCGGCCACGCGCCATGGCGCCGTCCGTCGGGAAAACACCCCGATAAGCTGGACTTCATACAGCGCCGCCAACATGCCCGCGCGGCCGAAGGCGCAGTGGGTGGTGGGCACGCTCACCGAAGAGCTGCACCCGTTGCTGGAGAAGGTGAAGGGGCACTGAGGCTCTCGGTGGGTGCGGGGAGCCCCCATCCCGGCCTTCCCCCAGAGGGGGAAGGGGGAAATCCAAAGAGGGCAAGGAGCGAACGCGGGGACTTGCTGACCGGCATCCTCCCCAACGGACTCTCTACCCTCTGGGGGATGGCGGGGCTCATTGCCGACCTCAGCCGCGCACCCTCCCCGACCGACTCCCTCCCCCGCTGGGGGAGGGACGGGGAGAGGGCCTCCCGCCGGTCCAGGCGTCAGGCCGCGCGCCGCGCCAGCACCTCGAACGCCGGCAAGGTCTTGCCTTCCAGCACTTCCAGGAAGGCCCCACCCCCGGTGGAGATGTAGCCCACGTCCTTCTCGATGCCGTACTTGGCGATCGCCGCCAGGGTGTCACCACCGCCCGCGATGCTGAAGGCGCTGGATTCGGCAATCGCGTGCGCGATGGTCTTGGTGCCGTTCTCGAAGGCGGCGAACTCGAACACGCCCACCGGGCCGTTCCAGACGATGGTGCCGGCCTGCTTGAGCTGTTCGGCCAGCAGCTGCGCGGTCTGCGGTCCGATGTCCAGGATCAGGTCGTCGTCGGCCACGTCGGTGGCGGCTTTCACGGTGGCCACGGCGTCGGGGCTGAAGCTCTTGGCGCAGACCACGTCGGTGGGGATCGGTACCGCCGCGCCGCGCGCTTTCATAGCGTTGATCACGGCGGAGGCTTCGCCCAGCAGGTCGGGCTCGGCCAGGCTCTTGCCGATCTTCAGGCCCGCCGCGAGCATGAAGGTGTTGGCGATGCCGCCACCGACGATCAGGCCGTCGACGTTTTTCGCCAGGGCCTGCAGGATGGTCAGCTTGGTGCTGACCTTGCTGCCGGCGACGATGGCGACCAGAGGCCGTTTCGGGTTGGCCAGGGCTTTGGAGATGGCGTCCATCTCGGCCGCCAGCAGCGGGCCGGCGCAGGCGATGGGGGCGGTCTCGGCGATGCCGTAGGTCGTGCCTTCGGCGCGGTGCGCGGTGCCGAAGGCGTCGTGCACGAAGATGTCGCAGAGTTTGCCGAGCTTGGCCGCGAGTTCGGGTTTGTTCTTTTTCTCGCCGACGTTGAGGCGGCAGTTCTCCAACATCACGAGTTCACCGGGAGCGACGGAGAAGCCGCCATCGACCCAGTCGGCCACCACGCGGATGCTGCGGCCCATGAGCTGGCCCATGCGCGCGGCCACGGGGGCCAGGGAGTCTTCGGGTTTGAACTCACCTTCGGTGGGACGGCCCAGGTGGCTGGTCACCATCACGGCGGCTCCGGCGTCCAGCGCCATCTGGATGGCGGGGATGCTGGCGCGGATGCGGGTGTCTTCGGTGATCTTGCCGTCGTCGTCCTGGGGCACGTTGAGGTCGGCGCGGATGAAGACGCGTCGGCCAGCGGCCTGGCCGCTGGAGCAGAGGTCGGAAAAGCGGATGAATTGCATGGGTGGTGCCTTGAGCGGGCAGCGGTGCTGCGGGGATGCGGGAGCGCGGGTGCGAAACGCGCAGCGCAAATTGTAGGCACTGCCGCCGCACGGTGGCCGCGGCGGGGGCGCGCCCTCAGTCCAGGCGCTGGGGCAGGGCTTCGGGGGCCTCGGCCCTGAAGCCGGCGAGCCACGCCCGGCCCTGGCTCCAGCGGTGCACCACGGTCCAGGCCAGCACCGTGGCCAGCAGGCCGCCGGTCAGCACATCGACCGGGAAATGCAGGCCCAGCGCGACCCGGCTCCAGGTGACCAGCACGCCCGTCGTCAGCAACAGCACGCGCCCGATGCCGTGCGGCGCCGACAACCAGCCCACCACGCCCAGGGCCATGGCCACGCTGGCGTGGCTGCTCGGGAAGCTCGGGGTGGGGGAGTGCTCCAGCCAGCGGTGCCCCAGGCCCAGGACGAAAGGCCGCGGCATCGGCAGCGCCCACTGGATGCAGCGCGCCACCAACCAGGCCAGGGCCATGGCCAGCAACATCTGGCGCGCCGTGGTGCGCCAGCGGGACTCGCCCACCACGGCCACGCTGAGCGCGAACACGAGCGCAAAAGCGGGCAGTTGGACCGAGGCGAAACGCGCCAGCGACAGGGCCCACGGGCTCGTCAGCGGCGACAGGTTCAACCAGAGAAAGAGCGATTGGTGAAGCTCGCTCATGGCCGCGCTTCCCGGTGGCCGGTGCGCTCGCAGGGAGCTTGCTGGGGGGGTCGCTGCATGGGGTGAAGGTCTCCAACCGGGTTGATGCGCCGTCAGGACCTTATGCGGTCCAGCTTATGCGGCGCTTATCGCGAGCCACACCCCAGGAAATCCCCTGGACTTAAGCAGGCACAAATTTTAACAACCCACCATCGACCCCGGTCCATCGGTCTTTGTGAATTTGTCTTTGTTCTTCCTACTTTTCAGGAGGTTCCCCAAGGGCCGCGATCCGCGCGAAACCCCTCGCGCGGCTGAGCAGCCACGCCGGATTCATCCCTTTTTTTTGCTCTACGGACAGGAGGCCCTGGTCATGATCAACACAACACCCCTTCGCGCCACAACGGCCTGGCTCATCGCCCTCGCGGCCGCCTGGGGCGGCCACGCCATGGCCAGCACCCCCGCCGAAAAGGTGGTCTGCACTCAGCTGCCACGCTCGCAATGGATGTCGGAGCAGCAGGCCCGGGCCGCGTTCGACGCGCCCCGGTACCTGCTGGTGCGTTTCAAGATCTCCCGGGGCAACTGCCATGAGTTCTACGCGGTGGAAAAAGACGGCACCGTGGTGGAGGCCTACCGGCACCCCGTCACCGGCGAAACCGTGCGCCTGACCCGCGTGCCACCACCCACGCCGGCCACCCCGCAGCCGCAGCCGACGGTCCAGCCGGAGGCGTCGGGGACACTGCCCGCGAGCCGGTAGTCTTGGCGAAAAATGCCGCATAACATGCGATGTCATGAGCAACCCCGATCACCCACTCGCATTCTTGTTGCGCCCCGTGGGGGAGCCTCGCATCGCCACACTCGCTGCCGCAGTGATCCCGTTGCTGGCGTTGTCGGCGCTTTTCGTGCTGCTCGGCTCGTATGCCATGCCCGATGGTTACTCGTGGCGCTTTCACTCCATCAGTGAGTCAGCCGCTCAAGGGCAACTTGGCGCATGGATCGCACGGCTCTCGTTTCTCTGCTTTGGCAGCGCGGTCTTCCTGTTGTCACTTGCCATGCGAGACCACTGGCCCCGCCTCACGTACTGGAGCAATCTGATTTTTGCCATGTCCATGTTTGGCGCAGCGGCGTTCTCCCATGCACCGTGGGTTCGCGGGCAGGTGGTAGACCCGTTCGAAGATTTCCTTCACTCGGTCTTCGCATCGGGAATGGGGTTCGCGTTCTGCGTCGGCGTGGTGGCGCGGTTCGCTCAACGGGGACCAAGAGCCTGTCTCGGCCGAACCCTGGATGCCCTGGCATTGGTGGTTGCGACTGTCTTGCCGTTGCTGCTGGCCTCGGCCTCCAACTTCGGCGGGCTGCTACAGCGCATCATGTTCGGCGTTGCCTACGTCTGGTTTGCTCGCGAGTCCCTTGTCGCTCCGGGCCTGGTGCGCGAGCAAAATGCGGCATCTTCAGTCACTCCTCGTAGGTGAGACCAAATGGCACAGCAAGAGAACAAGGCCATCCTCGCATCGGTGTTCGCCGAGACGGCCAAAGGCAATGGCCGGGTTTTCGTCGAGACTCTGGCCGATGACGTGCGCTGGACGATCATCGGGTCGACCCCTTGGTCGAAGACCTATGCGGGCAAGGCGTCCGTGATCAATGATCTTCTCCGCCCTCTCGGTCGCCAGCTCGGCGGCGCAAGCATCATCAAAGCGCACAACATCGTTGCCGAAGGTGATCTCGTTGTTGTTGAAGCCACTGGCCACAACCGCACGGTAACGGGCAAGCGGTACGAGAACACCTACTGCTGGGTCATCCGCATGGGTGAGGGCAAGATCCTCGAACTCACCGAATACGCCGACACGCAGCTCATCGTGTCAGCGCTTGAAGCCCCTCGCACTCCAGAGTGAGAGACGCTGCCGACCTCTGCTCAAGCGGGCTCGCACCGGCACGGCACGCTGACGGCGAACCGCGCAGCGCAAACCTCAAACCGCACTGACCACGAAATCAGCCTTGCCCACCGAGCACTCGGGGCAGCGCCAGTCTTCCGGCACGTCGGCCCAGCGGGTGCCGGGCGGGATGCCGTCTTCGGGCCGGCCGGCGGCCTCGTCGTAGAAAAAGCCGCAGACCACGCAGAGATAGCAGTTCATGGGGGATGCCTTTCTTCAAATTTCAAATGGTTCAAATGAGGGTTGGAAGGTGGCGGGTCGGATGGCGCGGACGCGGATGGGCCTCGACGTCAATCGTCGTCGTCATGGCCGCCGCCTCCCCGGTTGTCGCCCGCTGTGAGGCTGCTCATGGCCTGGGCGGACACCAGCCCCTTGGGCGACTGCTGCCATTCCCAGGCGCCGTAGGCCAGCACCGCGATCAGCAGCAGGGCCGCGAGCCAGCGGCGGTTGTGTTGCACGAGGCTGGGCCCCGGGCCTTCGACGCGGCCGCTCAGCATGGGCAGCGCCTGGTTCTTGCGCCGCAGCAGGCTCAGGACCCCGATCAGCGCCAGGTGGGCCAGCACCACGAACAGCATGGCTTCGCCGAAAAACTCGTGCAGCTCTTCGAGCCAGTCGCCGCCGAGCACGTCGCCCCAGTCGTTGTAGGTGCCGTAGCCGCTGAGGGTGATTGGCACCACCAGCGCCAGCAAAGCCACCACGGCCAGCGCCATCAGCAGGTTCTGCCCCTGGCGCCAGTTGACGCCGGCCAGCGCACCCGTGGGCACGGCCGCGCGGACCGAGCGCAGCCAGGCCGGCGCGGCGCCGAGCTTGCGCCACAGCAGACCCAGGCCCGCCTGGCGCGGGCCGAATAGGCCGTAGAGCACGCGAAACACCAGCAGGCCGGCCATGGTGTAGCCCAGGGTGACGTGCAGCAGTCGCCAGTGTTCACCGTCGGCGGTGAGGTAGGCGCCCAGAAAGCTCAGGGCGAACAGCCCGTGGAACATGCGCGTGGGCGCATCGGTGACCAGGCGGCGCGGCGCGGCGACGGCGCGCGGCGGGCTGGAAGCGGCATGGAAAGAGGGGTTGACTTGCATGATCAGGTCTCCTGGCGGGCCGCCTCCAAGGCGGTTGGCACCCCTTTTGGGGGCCGTGATGACATGAGGTGTCGAACGTGGGGGGACATGGTGTTGCTCCGTGGCTCAGTCGTTCCAGGCCCGGCGCGAACGGGCGTCGAGCCCGGCCGGGAACTGCAGGTTGTCGTCGTCGTAGTCGCCCTTGTCCGCGCCGGTGTGGCAGGCGGCGCAGTTGGCCGCGCTCTTCACGCTGGCGAGTTTCCAGACGGAGGGGGCGATGTCGTCGTGCTTGCGCTCGAACCAGGCCGAGCGGGTGATGCGGTCCTCGGGCGGTGCCTCGGCCACGCGCTTGTGGGTGCCGGCGTTGGCCACCAGCCAGGTGGTCAGCTGCTGCACGGTGGCGGCGTCGAGCGAGGCGTCGGTGCCGTAGTGCCGGTCGAGCCCGCTCATGATGCGTTGCCACGAGCGGGCGGGCAGCATGCCGGGGGCGTAGCCGGTGTGGCAGGCGGCGCATTCCTGCGTGTAGGCCTGCGGCACGTTGCGCGGCAGCAGACGACCGCTGTCGGCGTGCGCGGCCGACAGCGCGGCCAGGCCCAGGCCTGCGGTCAGGAGCAGGGATCGGAGGTTGCGGTGGGTGTTCATGGGGTTCTCCAGAGGTCGGGACCGGCGGGCGCTCATTTGAGGCTGTTCAGGTAGGCCAGCACGTCGGCCTTTTCGCCGGCGCTGCATTCGCGGCTGAGCACGTCGTTGCAGTTGCGCTTGAACCACTTGTCGACTTTCGCCGTGTCGGTGAACGCCTTGGGGTTGAAGGCCGGCGCGAGCGGTGCGATCACCTTGCCGGTGTTGGCGTGTTTGCCCTGGGTGGTGGGCGGCGTGCCGTGGCAGGACGCGCAGGACCACTCGCCGCCCTGGCGGTTGTTGAAAAAGACCTGGCCCTTGCCGGCGTTGCCGGGGCTGCCGGCCTGCGCGCTCCAGCGCTGCAGCTGCTCGGCGGCCGAGGTGTCGGCGGCCTGGGCGGCGGGGGACAGCAGAGCGCTGCCCAGGGCGATGGCCGTGAGGCCGGTGCGGATGAAGGAGGGACGGATCGGGGTCATGGTTGGGGGGCTTTCCGAAGAGGGGTTGGGGAACGGGATCGCGATGGGTGGCATTGTTGGAAAGGCCGCTTGAACCCTGTCTGAAGAGCGTGTTCATTTGCCGTTCAGAATGCCGGCCCGACAATCGCGCCATGCCCTCGAACCCCACCGCTCCCCGCACCCGCCGCTTCGTGGCCTGCGCCGTGGCCGTGGCCGCGCTGTGGGCGGGCGGCACCGCCGCCTGGGCGCGTGGCGAGGACGACCACGAGCGCGCGCGGCAGGCGGTGCAGGCCGGGCAGGTGCTGCCCTTGCGCACGGTGCTGGAGCGGCTGGAGCGCGAACACCCGGGCCAGGTGCTGGAAGTGGAGCTGGAGCACGACGGCGAGCGCTGGCTTTACGAAATCAAGCTGCTGCAAGCGGACGGGCGGCTGCTCAAGCTGCTGCTCGACGCGCGGACCGCCGACGTGCTGCGCAGCAAGCGCCGCGATCACAATGGCCGTGACGGACATCGCCCGCCCCGCTGAGCCCCCCTGCCCCACCCCATGCGCATCCTGCTGGTCGAAGACGAACCCACCCTGCGTGCGCAGCTGCGCACGGGCCTGGTGGACGCGGGCTACGCGGTGGACGAGGCCGACAACGGGCGCGAGGCCCACTACCTGGGCGACACGCAGGCGTTTGACGCGGTGGTGCTCGACTTGGGCCTGCCGGTGCTCGACGGGCTGTCGGTGCTCAAGCGCTGGCGCGACGCGGGACGCACGATGCCGGTGCTGATCCTGACCGCGCGCGACAACTGGCACGAGAAGGTGGCCGGCATCGACGCCGGCGCCGACGACTACCTGACCAAGCCCTTCCACCTGGAAGAGCTGCTGGCGCGCCTGCGCGCGCTGATCCGCCGCGCCAGCGGGCAGGCCTCGCCGGTGCTGCAGTGCGGCGCGCTGGCGCTGGACACGCGCAGCGGCCGCGTCACGCTCGACGGCCAGCCCGTGACCCTGACCAGCCACGAATACAAGGTGCTGGACTACCTGATGCACCGCCCGGGCACGGTGGTCTCGCGCACCGAATTGACCGAACACATCTACGCCCAGGACTTCGACCGCGACTCCAACACCATCGAGGTGTTCGTGGGCCGGCTGCGCAAGAAGCTGCCCCAGGCCTGCATCGAAACCGTGCGCGGGCTGGGCTACCGGCTGGTCCCGCCCCCGCCACCATGAACCGCGTGCGCTGGACCCGCTCCCTGCGTTTCCGCCTGCTCGCGGCCACGCTGGTGGCGCTGGCGCTGGCGCTGCTGCTCGCCGGCTGGGGGCTCGCGGGCCTGTTCCGCCAGCACGTGATGCGCCAGTTCGAGGCCAGCCTGACCCAGCAGCTCGACCAGCTGACCGCGCGGCTGGAGTTCGACGCCGCCGGGCAACCGCTGATCGACCCGCAGACGCTGTCGGACCCGCGCTGGCACAAGCCGTATTCGGGGCTGTACTGGCAGATCGACCAGGTGAGCACCAACGGCCAGGCGCGCAGCAGCGTGCTGCGCTCGCGCTCGCTGTGGGACACCCGGCTGGAACTGCACCCCGACGATCTGGCCGACGGCGCGCTGCACGCGCACGAAGGCACTGGGCCCCAAGGCGCGGCGGTGCTGATGCTGGAGCGCACGGTGCGCCCGGACGAGCGGCCCGAGGCGCGCTGGCGGCTGGTGGTGGCGGCCAACACGCAGGACAGCCTGCAGGCCGTGGCGCGTTTCAACGGCGTGCTCGCCACGTCCTTGCTGGTGCTGGGGCTGCTGCTGGTGCTGGCCGCGCTGGCGCAGGTGGCGGTGGGGCTGTCGCCGCTGCGCGCCCTGCAGCGCGCGCTGGCCCAGGTGCGCGAGGGGCAGGCGGCGCGGTTGCAGGGCCGCTTTCCGGCCGAGGTGCAACCGCTGATCGACGATTTCAACGGCGTGCTGGAACGCAACGCCGAGGTGGTGGCGCGCGCGCGCACCCACGCCGGCAATCTGGCGCACGCCATCAAGACCCCGCTGGCGGTGCTGGGGCAGGCGGCCGCGCAGTCGCTGCAGGCCAGCCCGGGCGACGCGGCGCTGGCGCGGCTGGTGCAGGAACAGGTGGCCACCGCGCGCCGCCACATCGACTGGCACCTCGCGCACTCGCGCGCCGCGGCCGCGCAGCGCCTGCCCGGCCTGCGCACGCCGCTGGCGCCGGTGGCCGCCGGGCTGGTGCGCGTGATGCAGCGGGTACACGCCGCGCGCGGGCTGCGGATCGACACCACGGGCGTGCCCGACGCGCTGGCCTTCGCGGGCGAAGAGCAGGACCTGCAGGAGATGCTGGGCAACCTGCTCGACAACGCCTGCAAGTGGGCGCGCACCACAGTGCGGATCAGCGCCACGGCCACGGCCGACGGGCTGTGCGTGGCCGTGGAAGACGACGGGCCGGGCATCGCCGAAGCCGCCCGCGCCGCGGTGCTCGCGCGTGGGGTGCGCATGGACGAAACCGTGCCCGGCTCCGGCCTGGGCCTGGCCATCGTGGACGAACTGGCTCAGCTCTACGGCGGCCAGCTGCGGCTGCAGCGCTCCACGCTGGGCGGGCTGCAGGTGACGCTCAGCCTGCCGATGGCGGCTTGACCTCGACGGCCTGCACGTGCGGCGCCGCGCAGGGTGCCAGGGCGTCGAGCGTCGGCCGGTAGGCCTGGGTGTGCACGTCCATCAGGCCCAGCACCGAATGGAAGAAGTGGTCGTGCGAGATCGGGTCGGCGGCGTGGCCGCGCAGGCAGTCCAGCGACAGGCCTGCGCGATCGCGCAGCCCCGGCGAGAGCCAGGCCACCATGGGCACATGGGTCTGCTGCTCGGGCGCGAAGCTGTAGGGCACGCCGTGCAGGTACAGGCCGTTTTCCCCCAGCGACTCGCCGTGGTCCGACAGGTAGATCAGGCCGGTGTCGTGGCGCCCGCTCCGGGCCTGGGTCTGCAGCCATTGCAGCGTCTGGTCCAGAAAGTGGTCGGTGTAGGCCACGGTGTTGTCGTAGGCGTTGATCAGTTGCTCCGCCGGGCAGTCCGAGAGCGTGTTGCTGCGGCACTCGGGCTGGAACGGTTTGTGACTGGCGGGCGTGCGCTTGAAATACGCGGGGCCGTGGCTGCCCATCTGGTGCAGCACCACCACCACGCCGCGCGCGCGGCGCTGCGGTTCGAGCGCGGCGATGCGTTCGCCCAGCCCCTGCAACATCACGTCGTCGAAACACGCGCCGTCTTCGCACAGGCCGGGCACCTGGAGCGCCAGGGTGCTGGCGTGTGGCACGCGGTCGCACACGCCCTTGCAGCCCGACTGGTTGTCCAGCCAGAGCACGGCCAGACCGGCGCGCTGCAGCACGTCGAGCAGGTTCTCGTGCTCGGCGGTCTGGTCGCCACCCTGCTGGCGCGTGAGCGGTGAAAACAGGCAGGGCACGGAGACCTGGGTGTTGGTGCCGCAGGAATGCACCTGGCTGAAATTCACCAGCTCACCCTGGGCCTGCCAGCGCGACAGAGCCGGGGTGGTGGGGCGCGCGTAGCCGTCGAGCATGAAGTTGTCGGCGCGCGCGGTCTCGCCCACCACCAGCACCAGCAGGGGCGGGCGCGGCTGTTGCGCATAGCTCGCGCCCAGGCGCGCGTCTTCGCCCACGGGCTGCAGCGCGTGCGCCTGCCGCGGCCACTGGTCGGCGGCGAGCCGGGTGGCGGCGTACACAGTGTTGAGTGGGTTGGCCATGTAGCGCAGCGCCTTCTGGTTGCGCATGAGCGAGGCCAGGTCCTGGTAGCTCAGCAGCGCCATCAGCAGCGCCAGCGCCAGGCCCGCCAGCACGCCGGCGGTGTTGCGCGCGGCCCGTTGCCACGGGCCATGCGCGCGCAGCGGGTGCTGCCACAGCCACCACAGTGGTAGCGCCGCCACCAGCAGCACGGTGGCGAGCAGCGACAGCGAGAGCAGGTCGCGCACCTCGCGCACGTCGGTCTGCACCACGTTGGCGAACATGGTCGGGTCGATCACGACGCCGTATTGCCACATGAAGTGGGTGTTGAAGGCCGCCACCAGCAGCAACCCGCTGGCCGCGGGCCGGAACAGGCGCGGCCAGGCCAGCAGCGACAGCAGCGCGGCGATGGCGCCGGTCAACAACAGCGCGAAGCCGGCGAACAGCCACATGCGATGCGCCAGGCTGCCATCCATGCCGGCGATGCGCTGCCACAAGGGCAGGTTGCCCGGCACGGCGAGCCAGAGCGCCAGCGGCCAGACCACAGCCGCCGGCCACCGTTCCGCCGGCGGGACGGACGTGTCCACGCCGCGCGCGCTCGGGCGGAAGCTGACAAAAAGAAGGGGCCGTGTGACCTGCATGGACAAGACCGAAAGCACCAGCACATGCTGGCCTTGCCATGTTGGCGGGGCGAAATTAAGCCCACCTTATCGAGCGCGGCACTGCCCTTCGACAAGCTCAGATCGGACCACTGACTCTCCCTTGTCCGGAGCGCACAGCCCAGCCCAGGGCGCCGCGGAACCGGCTTCGCCGGGCCGCCAGCGCCGCCCCCTTGAGGGGGTCGCGCGAAGCGCGGCGGGGGTGCCTCCTTAATTTTTCCAGCGCAGGGTAAAGCGCGTGGTCATGGGCGGCTGGCCCGCGTCGCGCTCGAAACCCGCGCCCATCTGTTCGGCGATGCGCTCGACCAGGCGCAGGCCCAGCCCCAGGCCGGAGGTGTCCGCGGGGGCCAGTCGGGCACCACCGGGCGGGCTGGTGTCCAGCGGTGGCTGGCCGCCGCGCTGGCCGTCGTCACTGACCGAAACCCCCACCTCCTGCGGCGTTTGCCAGACCTCGACACACACCTGGGTGCCGCGCGGGGTGTGGCGCAAGGCGTTCTCGATCAGGTTGCGCAAGGCCAGCTCCAGCAGCATGGGCGGCACCACGACTTCCACCGCGGTCGCGGGCTGCACCAGCGACAGCTCGTGGTCGGTCTCGTGGCCCAGTTGCGCGTGGCGGGAGATCAGGTCGCTGGCGACGGCGCCCAGGGCCACGCTTTGCGTCACGACACCGCCCGGGCCGTCGGCGCCGGTGCGTTGCGCCCGGGCCAGGTCCAGCAGCTGGGACAGGATGCGCCCGGCGCGCAGGGCCTCCTGCTCCAGCTGGGCCAGTTGCTCGCGCGAGGCGCCGTGCTGGGCCGCGCTGGCCTGCAGCGCGATGGCCGACAGCGGGGTGCGCAGCTCGTGGGCCACGTCGGAGGCGAACTCGCGCTCGCGCTGGGCCCGGGTCTGCAGCGTGTCCACCAGGGTGTTGATGGCCGCCACGGTGCTGAAGAACTCGCGGAAGCGGTGCTGCGTGTCCAGCCGCTGGCCGGCAAAACCGTCCAGCGCCTCGACCTCGCTGGAGAGGCGGTCGAGCGGGCGCAGGCCGCGCCGGATGGTCCACCACAGCACCAGGGCCACCAGCGGCAGCACCAGGATCGCGGGCTGCGCCACGTGTTTGGCGATGTCCTTGCCGAGCTCGAAGCGCTTGTCCATGTCCATCAGCGCCAGCACGCGGCGCTGGCGCCCGCCCACGTTGAGCTGCACACCGTAGGAGCGCCATTCCCCCACACCGTGTTCGGTCTGGAGCGTCACGGTGGAAAACCCGTGCGGGGGCATGTTGCTCAGGTTCAGGCCCGGCGCCATGCGGTGGGTGTCGGCCATCAGGCGGCCGTTCTCCCAAGCCAGCACGGCCACGTCCTGCATGTACTCGTGATCCACCCCGGCCGATTCGGGGATGCTGTTGCGGGTGGTCCCGGTGGGCGCCGCTTCGAGCCACAAGCGGGCCATCGCCACCAGTTGCCCGTCCGAGAACTTGCGGGTTTCGCGAAACCCGGTGGCCGCGGCCACGGCGATCAGCGTGAGCCACACCACCAGCAGGGCGCCCAGCGTCCAGCTCAGGATGTAGCGGCGCAGCACGGGCTGGCGCGCGGGCCGCGGCGTGGAGGCGAGGTTCACGCCGCGTCCGCCTTGCCCGGCGCCGGGGGGGCGTCCTCGCGCGGGATGAAGTAGCCCACGCCGCGCACGGTCTTGATCAGCGCGTCGCCCAGCTTGCGGCGCAGGTGGTGCACGTGCACCTCGATCGCGTTGCTCTCCAGCGATTCGCCAAAGCCGTACAGCGCCGACTCCAGCCGCGATTTGGACAGGACCTGCGGGCGCGCCTGCAACAGGGTGAGCAGCAGCGCGAACTCGCGTCCGCCCAGGGCCACCGGCTGGCCCGCGCGTTCGACGGTGCGGTTGGCCGGGTCGAGCACCAGGTCGCCGTGCTCGATCACCGGCTTGCTGCGCCCGCTGGCGCGGCGCAGCATGGCGCGCAGCCGGGCCAGCAGCTCGTTGGCGTCGAAGGGTTTGACGATGTAGTCGTCGGCGCCGCTGTCCAGCCCGCTGATGCGATCGCTCACGCCGTCGCGCGCGGTCATGATCAGCACCGGCATGTCGCTGTGGGGCAGGGCGTCGTGTCCGGCGGCGGGTTCGCGCTGGCGGCGCAGGCGCGCGAGCAGGTCCAGCCCGTCGCCATCGGGCAGGCCCAGGTCGAGCAGCATGACGTCGAACGGCTCCACCGAGAGCGCCGCCCAGGCCGCGTCCACGGTCTGGCACACGTCCACCGCGTAACCGGCCTGGCGCAGCGACACGGTCAGGCCGCTGGCGATGCCGGTATCGTCTTCCACCACAAGTGCGCGCATGTCATGAGAGGGCTCTGGGCCCCGGTGAAAAAGAAACCATTATCCGAAGCGCGCTTAAGCACCCCTTAAAGCGGCGCACCGATGATGGTGCCCCATGCACGCCCCGACCCACAACCCCACCCTGGCGGCGGTTCCGCCGACCCACACCCGCCTGCTCCAGGCCTGGGCCACCTTGCTGGTGCTGACCCTGTGGTGGGATTTCTCGGGTGCCGACCTCGCCATCATGCAGGCCATCGGCCACCCCGACGGGTTTGCCTGGCGCCACCACTGGCTGCTGGAGGCGGTGTTGCACGACGGCCTGCGCCGCGTGGCGTTCGGTTTTTTGGCGCTGCTCGGGCTCTGGGCGCTCTGGCCCGCCGGGCCAGGGGGCGTGTGGCCGGGGGTGGCGCGGCGCGAGCGGGGGGTGGTGGTGGTGCTGGTGCTGCTGTCGGTGCTGGCGGTGAACCTGGTGAAGTCCAGCAGCCGCACCAGTTGCCCCTGGGAGCTGCAGCTGTTCGGCGGCCAAGCGAGCTATGTGTCTCACTGGAACCTCTGGGCCGGGGACGGCGGCGGTGGCCGCTGCTTCCCGGGTGGCCACGCCTCCAGCGCCTTCGCCTTCCTGGCGCTGTGCCTGCCCTGGCTGGCACCGCCGCACGCCGCGGCCCGCCCGGCACGGCGGGGCTGGGGCTGGGGCTGGGGCGTGCTGGCCGCCGTGCTGCTGGTGGGGCTGGTGGCGGGCGCCACACAAACCCTGCGCGGGGCGCACCACCCGAGCCACACGCTGTGGACGCTGCTGATCTGCGCTGGCGTCAGCCTGGCGGGCTGGCACGCGGCACGGCCCTGGATGGCGGCGGGCCGGCGTCAGGCGGTGGGGCCGTCGCCGTAATAGCCGCGGTACCAGTCCACGAAACGCTGCACGCCCAGCTGCAGTTCGGTGTGGGGCCGCACACCGAAGCCCTGTTCGAGCGCGGTGGTGTCGGCCCAGGTTTCGGGCACGTCGCCCTGCTGCATGGGCAGGAAACGCTTGATGGCCTCGATGCCGGTGGCCTTTTCGATGCAGCCGATGAAGTCCAGCAGGCTCACCGGCGCGCTGTTGCCCACGTTGAGCACGCGGTGCGCCGCCGCGCCCGCGCTGGCCACGGGCGGCACGGCCATCACCTTGGCCACGGCATCGATCACGTCGTCCACATAGGTGAAGTCGCGGCGCATCTGGCCGTTGTTGTAGACGTCGATCGGCTGGTGGGCCAGGATGGCGCGCACGAACTTGAAGATCGCCATGTCGGGCCGGCCCCAGGGGCCGTACACCGTGAACAGCCGCAGCGCCGTGGCCGGGATCTGGTAGAGGTGGCTGTAGCTGTAGGCCATCAGCTCGTTGGCCTTCTTGCTCGCGGCGTAGAGCGAGATCGGCTGGTCGGTGACCTGGTCCTCGCGCAGCGGCATCTGGCGCGAGGCGCCGTAGATCGAGCTCGACGAGGCGTAGACCAGGTGCGGCACGGCGCTGTGGCGGCAGCCTTCGAGCACGGTGAGCATGCCGGCCAGGTTGCTGTCCAGGTAGGCCATGGGGTGGTCCACCGAGTAGCGCACGCCGGCCTGGGCCGCCAGGTGCACGACGCGCTCGAAGCGGTGCGTGGCAAACAGCCGGGCCATGGCGTCGCGGTCGGCCAGGTCCAGCGCGTGGAACACGAAGCCCGGCTGGGCCTGCAGCTGCCGCAGGCGGGCCTGCTTCAGGCTGGGTTCGTAGTAGGCGTTCAGGTTGTCCAGCCCGTGCACCTGCAGCCCCAGGCCCAGCAGGCGCTGGCTCAGGTGAAAGCCGATGAAACCGGCGGCGCCGGTGACGAGCACGGGGCCTGCGGCGGGGGAAGTCAAAGCGGTCATGGCAGGACCCCGCGCGTCACGGGGCGGTAGACAAAACGTTGGGCCTTGCGCGGGCGGCCACAGGCGCTCGCCAGGGTCTCGGGCCCGAGCAGCACCCATTCTCGGCGGTGCGCCTCGCCCAGCGAGACGGCACGGGTCACGTCGAAACAGCCCAGCTCGGCGTCGGTGGGCACGAGCAGGTGGCGCTGGGGCGCCTCGCGCATCCAGATCCAGGCGTTTTTCTCCTGCTCCGCCAGCGGCGCCAGGTAGCTGAAGTGGGTCAGCGGACGCTCGGCGAAGAGCAGGAACTGCTCCTTGAAATAGAGCAGACCCAGCTCGGCACTGGCGGGCAGCCGCTGCTCGACCTGCTGCATCAGGCGCTGCGGTGTGCGGTACGGGTCCACCAGTGGCCAGACCAGCAGCGAGACAAACAGCCAGACCGCCAGGCTGCTGGCCGCCAGCCGCACGAACAGGTCGGCGCGGCGCAGCCACAGCAGCAGGGCCAGCCACGCCAGCCCGAGCCCGATCAGCGGGTAGGCCACCGCGCCGAGCAGCTCGCCGTAGTCCTGCAGCCGCGCCGGCAGGCGGTGCGGCGCCAGCAGCAGGGCCAGGCCCAGGCCGGCGAGCAGCACGGCCAACACCATCAGCAGCCCCTGCAGGACGGTGCCGATCTTCAAGGCCAGCGCGCGCTCGCGCACCCGCCCCCACAGCACCGCCACCACCAGCGACAACATGGGCAGCGCCGGGAAAATGTAGACCTCGCGTTTGCCCGAGCTGAGCGAGAAGAACAGCAGCACCAGCCCGACCCAGGCCAGCAGCACGCGCAGCTTCGGGTCCTCCCGCAGCAGGCCCGCCAGCGGCCGCCAGAACACCAGCATCAGCAGCGGCAGCGGGAACCACACGGTCGGGATCGCCTGGGTGAAGAAGTAGTGCCAGGGCTTGACGTGGTGCCAGGCGTTCACGAAACGTTCGCCGGTCTGGCGGAACAGGAGGTCGTTCCGGTAGGCCACCATGGTGTCGGTGCCCACGCTGTGCACCTGCCAGAGCATCGGCCCCAGCCAGAGCGCGATCACCGCGAGCATCACCGGCAAGCCCAGCAGCAGCCTCCAGCTCCAGCACGCACCACGGAACCGGCTTTGCCGGGCCGCAGGTGCGGTCCCCCTGGGGGGAAGACGCGGAGCGGCGCAGGAGGGGGCATGGCTCCACAGCGCCAGCGGCAGCAGCATCAGCAGCGGCAGGAAGCCGACGCCCTTGGTCATGATGCCCAGGCCCATGGCCACCCAGCTCAGGAAGTACCAGCGCCAGTGCGGCCCGGTCAGGAAATGGCGCAGCAGGCCATAACAGCCCAGCGTGATCCAGAACGTGACCAGGGCATCCATCTGCGCGGCCTTGCCCTGCAGCAGGAACTGCGGCGTGAAGACCAGCACCAGCACGGCGAACAGGGCGGTTGGCGCATTCCACAGGCGCCGGCCCAGGTCGTGCACCAGCCACAGGGTGCCGATCGAGGCCAGCGCGCTGGGCAGCAGGAACGACAGCCTCAGGTCGCCCAGCAGCCCGTAGAACAGGGCGCTGAACCAGAGGAACACCGGCGGCTTGTCCGGGTAGTACTCGCCGCCCCGGGTGGGAAACAGCCACTGGCCGCCCTCGACCATCTCGCGGGCGATCTGAGCGAAGCGGGGCTCGTCGGCCGGCCAGGGGTAGCGCAGGCCGATACCGGCCAGCAACACGAGGGCCGTGGCCGCCAGCCAGAACAGGGTCTGGCGGCGCACGGTGGTATCAGAGCTCATGGGGTTTGCGCTCCATCAGGTCCGCAGCGCCAACGGCCCAAGGCAGCCGCAGCGCCGGCTCCGCCGGGCCGCTGGCATCACCCCCTGGAGGGGCTGACGCCGCAGGCGGCGCGGGGGTGGCTTTGAATGCGTCCATCCGCTGCTTGAAACCGTGGTGGTACAGGTACCAGGCCAGCACGCTGGAGCCCACCAGCAGGGCAAAACTCATCCAGATCTTGGAGCTGTCCTGAAGGGCCACGCCACGGCCGGCGTAGCTGAACAGCAGGGACTGCGGCAGATAACCCGGCAGGCTGCCCAGGAACACCCCGCGCCGGCTCAGGCCCGCCAAGGCGGCGGCGACGTTGGTCAGCAGATTGCTGCCCACCGGCATGAGCCGGATGATGCAGATCCAGAGCCAGGTGTCTTCGGCCAGCACCCGGCGCAGCAGATCGATGCGCTCGCCGTGGCGCTGGCGCATCCAGTCCTGGCCCATCTGGCGCACCACCGCGATGGTCAGCAGCGCGCCGAACCCGGTGAGCAGCGCACTGACCACCCCGCCCGCAAAACCCCCGAGCAGGTACCCGCAGCTGAAGGCCAGCACCTGGCGCGGGCCACCCGCGGCCGTGTAGAGAATGCCGCCCAGGGCGAACACCGGCCAGGCCACGGCCCAATGTTGCTGGAACAGCTGGCGCAACAGGTCTTCTTCGGTGAACGATCCCCACCAGCCGTAATGCAGGGAGACAAAGGCCAGCGTCAGCACAGCCGTCAGCCCCAGCGGCTTGACGAGCAGTTTGGCGCTAGATTTCACCGATGGTTTCCACCTGTGCGACCACCGCTTGCTTGCTGCGCCGGGTCAGCCAGCGCACGCCGAACATGTCGACGATGCCCACCCACACGCGGTTCCAGGCGGTGTACTTGGACACACCGGCCGTGCGGTGGCGGTGGTTCACCGGCACCACCGCGATGCGGCCGCCCAGTCGGCGCACCAGCGCGGGAATGTAGCGGTGCATGTGGTCAAAGTAGGGCAGCCGCAGCCAGGTCGCGCGCGGGATCAGCTTGAGGCCGCAGCCCGTGTCGGGCACGCCGTCGTCCAGGATCTGGCGGCGCACGGCGTTGGCGATCTTCGACTGGATCTTCTTCCACTCGGTGTCCTTGCGCTTGTGGCGAAAGCCCGCAATGCAGAAATGCGCGCCCCCCGCCTCCATCGCCTGCGCCTGGCGCAGCAGGGCCGGGATGTCGGCCGGGTCGTTCTGGCCGTCGCCGTCGATGGTGACCAGGTAGCGCCCCCGGGCATGCTGGGCGGCGGTGGACAGCGCCGTGCTCTGCCCCACGCTGGCCTGGTGCCGGATCAGCTGGGCGGCGGCACCCAGCGCGGTACAGCGCTGCACGAACTCGGCCGCCGTGGCGTCGCCGCTGCCATCGTCCACCAGCACGATCTCGAAACCGCACACGGGCCGCAAAGCGTCCACCACCTCGGTCACGAGCTGGCCGATGTTGCCGGCCTCGTCCTTGGCCGGGATCAACACGGAGATCAGGGGGGTGGCGCTGGAGGGCACCACAAGGCTCGCCGCCGGGCTGGGAGCTGACATGTTCTGGGTCACCATTCACGAATCATCTGGGTCTGCTGCCGGTCGGCAACAGCGGCGCCCGAGGGAAAACCCTGACGCCTCCCAATTATCGGCAAGCTTTCTTAAGCCTCTCTTAAGAAAAGTCGCCGCTCGCCCATTTTCGCCCAGCAGGTCCGGTTGCCGGCAGCGCACGGCCTACCAGCCCAGCCCGATCTTCAGCGGCAGGTACACCAGCATGCCGGCCACGATGGTGCCCAGCACGCCGCGCTGCCAGACGAACCAGGCCACGCCGGCCGCGGCGGCGAACAGGCGCGCGTCCTGCCAGGTGTGGATGAGCTGGCCCTGCGTCATCACGATCTCCGGGATCACCACCGCCGACAGGGCAGCGATGGGCGCGTACTGCAGGCCGCGCTGCGCCCAGTGCGGCAAGGTCCAGGGCTTGCTGGAGATGAGGAAGAAGCCACGGGTGATCACCGTGACGACGCCCATCGCCACGATGGTGAGCAGGGTCCAGGGGTTGAGGTCAAACATGCCGTCCCCCTGGCGCGTCGCCCCCCGATGCCCGGCTTTCGATGATCAGGCAGATGGCCACCGCGCTGGCGATCGCCACCAGGATGTTGAGCTTGAGCGGCAGCGCCCAGGCCGCCACCGCCGCGGCACCGGCCACGCCGGCCGAGACGATGCGCAGCGGTGAGCTCGCCAGCGAACTCAGCACCCCCAGCAGGGCCAGGATGCCCGCGAAGCCCAGGCCCCACGCGGTCGGGATGGCGTTGGCCAGCAGCACCCCCACCACGCTGGAAAGCATCCAGGCCACGTAGTTCACCGCGCAATTGCCCATCAGGTAGGCCTGCTGGCGCGCCAGCTCTTGCGGCGTCTGGCCCGGCTTGGGGAAACGGCGGGCAAAAAACACATAGCTCAGATCGCCGGTGACGTAGCCCGACACCAGCCGCTGCCAGCGCGGCAGGTGCATCAGGTAGGGCCGCAGATGCGCCGAGAACACCATGAAGCGCAGGTTGACGCAGAACGCCGCGGCCAGGATCACCCACAGCGGCGCGCCCGCGGCGATCATGGGCACGGCCGCGAGCTGGGCGCTGCCGGCGTAGACGATGAGCGTCATGAGCAGCGCCTCCAGCGCCGACAGCCCGGACTTGACCATGGCCACGCCAGTCATCAGGCCCCAGGCGGCAATGCCCATGGCCACCGTGGCCTGATCGCGCACACCCTCCCGGAATTCCGCGCGCTGGCGGTGCTCGCGCAGGTAGAACACGCCGAATCAGCCCGCCACAACCTGCGGGGCCACGCCGTCCAGGACCTGCCCGGCTTCGAGCGCAAAGCCGCGCAGGAAGTCGGCCACGCCCAGGCGCTTGCCGCCCGCGCGCTGCAACTCGGTGAGCACCAGCACCCCCTCGCCGGTCATGACCCGGATGCCTTCGGGCCCCACGGCCAGCACCTGCCCGGGCACGCCGACGGTCGGCACCGGGACCGCTTCGGCATGGGCCGCCCACAGCTTCACCGGCTCGCCCGCCAGGGCGAAGGAGGCCCCCGGGAACGGGTTGAAAGCCCGCACCCGCCGCGCGATGGCCGCCGCGGAGAGGGACCAGTCGATGCTGGCCTCGGTTTTCTCGATCTTGTGCGCGTAGCTCACGCCCTCGGCCGGCTGGGGCACCGGGCGCAGGCCACCGCAGGCGGCCAGTTCCAGCGCCTCGACGATCAGCCGCCCGCCCAGTTCGGCCAGGCGGTCGTGCAGGTCGCCCGTGGTTTCGGCTTCGCCGATGGGCAAGCGCTCCACCAGCAGCATGTCGCCGGTGTCCAGCCCGGCGTCCATCTGCATGATGGTCACGCCGGTGGCCGCGTCACCCGCTTCGATGGCCCGGTGGATCGGCGCGGCGCCGCGCCAGCGCGGCAGCAACGAGGCATGGATGTTGAGGCAGCCCAGCCCCGGACCTGAGGCGCTGGCTGGCCCCATGGCATCCAGCACCCACTGCGGCAGGATCAGGCCGTAGGCGGCCACCACCATGGCGTCGGCCCGGGCGGCGGCGATGGCTTCGCGCGCCGCGGCCGCGTCCTCGGAGTACTTGCCATCCAGCCGCAGGCTGCGCGGCTGGGCCACGGGCATGCCGTGCGCCAGGGCGAACTGCTTCACCGCCGAAGCCTGCAGCTTCATGCCGCGACCGGCCGGCCGGTCGGGCTGGGTCATCACCAGGGCGATCTCGAAGCCCGCCGCGTGCAGGCGCTCCAGCGCCACCCGGGCGAAATCGGGCGTGCCCGCGAAAATGATCCTCATGGGTTCACGGTCGTCACGACCGCTCCATCTCACGCTGCGCCTTGACCAGCTTGCTCTTGATGCGGTTGCGCTTGAGCGGCGACAGGTATTCCACGAACACCTTGCCCATCAGGTGGTCCATTTCGTGCTGGATGCACACGGCCAGCATGCCCTCGGCCTCGATGGTGCGCGCCACGCCCTCGCCGTCCAGGGCGCGCACCCGCACCGCCACCGAGCGCTCCACACCGTCGTAGATGCCAGGCACCGAGAGGCAGCCTTCTTCGCCCTTGCGGGTTTCCGCGCTGGCCCACTCGATCTCGGGGTTGATCAGCACCAGTGGCTGGTCGCGCGTTTCGCTGACGTCGATCACGACCAGGCGCTCGTGCACGTCCACCTGGGTGGCGGCCAGGCCGATGCCACTGGCTTCGTACATGGTGGCGAACATCAGGCTGATCAGCCCCCGGATGCGGTCGTCCACCGCCTGGACGGGTTTGGCCACGGTGTGCAGTCGCGGATCGGGGTAGCGCAGGATGTTGAGCAAAGTCGGCGAAGTCATGGTCGGTCGCGGCCACTGAGGATCGGAAATGGGGTCAACCCGGCGGGCCGCCGGTACGGCGCGGTGAGCGGGTTGTGGTTTGTCGCTATTTTCGCCACTTTTGAACCGGGGCGTGGGGCCCGAACGCCATAAACATTGCCTAATCAAGGGCTTGGGCGCAAAATCAAATGCGAATTGTCAAGTCAAAAGCGCGACCGCGCTGGTGCCGCCACCCCCTTTGCGGGCAAGGTTCGGGCTGCGGTGGCGACTGCCACAGGGCCCACACATGCCATTGAAAACCTGCGCGTCCGCCGATTTCCGTCCGATCCAAACCCTGCGCCCGCTGGCCTGCGCCGTCGCCGTGCTGGCCACGCTGGCCAGCGCAACGGCCTGGGCCCAGAACTACCCGATCACGCAAGACCAGCGCGCCACCGCCACCCTGGTGGCCGAGTCCGGCGTGCCACTGCACGAGCTGGCGCCCAACGCGCCCGACAGCCACACCGTCAAACGCGGCGACACCCTGTGGGGCATTTCCAGCATTTTCCTCCAGAGCCCCTGGCGCTGGCCCGAGCTCTGGGGCATGAATCTGCAGGACATCCGCAACCCGCACCTGATCTACCCGGGCCAGGTGCTGTACCTCGACAAGTCGGGTGGCCGCGCCCGCCTGAGCACGCGCCGCCCCGGCGGCAACGGCGAGCCGCAGACCGTGCGCGTGTCGCCGCGCACCCGTTACGAAGACCTGTCCGACTCGGCCATTCCCCCGATTTCACTGCAGGCCATCGAGGCCTTCCTCACCGAACCCCTGATCGTGGACGAGGCCACGTTCGCCCGGGCGCCCCGGATCGTGGCCACGAAAGACAGCCGCGTGCTGCTCAGCCGCGGAGACCGCGCCTATGCGCGCTCGTTCTACGGCGACGACGCCCAGACCGAGGTCGAGCCCTTGAGCACCGCAGCGGGCAAACCGAGGGACTACCGGGTCTTCCGCAACGCCGTGCCGCTCAAGGACCCCAGCACGGGCGAAGTTCTCGCCTACGAGGCGCAGTACGTCGGCAAGGCCTACATCGTCCGGGACGAATCGCGCAAAGCGGCTGCGGTGGTACCGGCCAAAGCCCAGCCCGCGACCCAGGATGTCAACACCCCCCAATTCGAGCGCACCGCGGCCAACATCGAGCGGGACAAGCCCGCCGGCTCCGCCGCCCCGGCCAAGGCCCCTGCGGGCGAAATCGTCCCGGCGACGATCGACATCGTCTCGGCCAAGGAAGAAATGCGCGTGGGCGACCGCATGCTGCCCGAGCCGCCGCGCGAGTTCCCGCACTATGTGCCGACCGCACCGAGCAGCACCCAGACCGGCCAGATCGTTTCGGTCTACGGCAATGCGGTGACGTTCGCGGCGCAGAACCAGGTGGTGGCCATCAACCGGGGCCGTGAACACGGCATCGAACGCGGCCATGTGCTGGCTCTGCTGAGCGACAGCAACACCCTGACCGACAAGACCGACGACAGCCGGCCGACGCTGCGCCTGCCCGGCGAGCGCAACGGCCTGATGATGGTGTTCCGCACCTTCGACAAGGTGTCCTACGCGCTGGTGCTGCAGATCGCCGATGGCGTGAGGGTGGGCGACCGCTTCACCAACCCCTGATCCCTCCATGAGCAGGGACGAGCTGGCCGCGTGGTTGCGGCTGCTGCTCACGCCCGGCGTGGGCCCGGAGCATGCGCGCAGACTGCTGAGCGCCTTCGGCCTGCCCGAGGCGGTGTTTGAGCAGTCCATTGACGCGCTGTCGGCGGTGGTGTCGGGCCGGATCGCGCAATCCCTGCAGACGCCACCCGACGACCTGGAGCCCCAGCTGGAGCGCCTCATGGCCTGGCTGGCTTCATCGCCGGATCGCCACGTGCTCACGCTGGCCGATCCGCGCTTTCCATCCGACCTGCTGCAAATGGCGGACCCGCCCTTGCTGCTGTATGTGCAGGGCCACCCCGAAGCCCTGTGCCACCCGCGCCGGCTGGCCATCGTGGGCAGCCGCAATCCGACGCCGCAGGGTGAAACCAACGCGCGCCAGTTCGCGTTTGCGCTGGGCCAGGCCGGCGTGTGCGTGGTGTCCGGCCTGGCGCTGGGGGTGGACGGGGCCGCGCACACCGGCGCCCTGGACGCCGGAGCGCCCACGGTGGCCGTGGTCGGCACCGGTCTGGACCGGGTCTACCCCAAACGCCACCTCGCACTGGCCCACCGCATCGCCGCGCAGGGCGCCATCGTCAGCGAGTTTCCCCTGGGCACACCGCCGTTGCCGGCCCACTTCCCGATGCGCAACCGCATCATCGCCGGGCTGTCGCAAGGCACGCTGGTGGTGGAAGCGGCGGTGCAGTCGGGCTCCCTGATCACCGCACGGCTGGCGGCCGAGCAGGGGCGCGAGGTGTTCGCCATCCCCGGGTCCATCCACGCACCGCAGTCGCGCGGCTGCCATGCGCTGATCCGGCAGGGCGCCAAGCTGGTGGAGTCGGCGCAGGACATTCTGGAAGATCTGCGCATGGCCGAAGCACCGGCGACCACGGCGCCCGACACCCCGACGCGACCAGACAGCCTGCTCGATGCCATGGGGTACGACCCGGTGAGCTTCGACGCCTTGCAGGCCCGCACCGGACTGGACACCGCCACCTTGCAGGCCCGTTTGCTGGAACTGGAACTGGATGGCTGGGTGGGGCGGCTGCCGGGTGGCTTGTTGCAGCGACTCGGCCAAGGCTGAGCAATTCAGGGATTGCCCAGCATCGGCACCGGAGCGAAGTGTCCCAATCGAGGATGCGGTGGAACCGGCTTTGCCGGGCCACTCGCATCGCCCCTTGAGGGGCGGAGCGGCCACACGGAGTGAGCCTGCGATGGGGGTGGGGGGATCACCCGAGAAGCCGCTCGGGATTCGCGTCGAGCTTGGCCAGCGCGTCGCGCGTGGCCCGCACCGTGAGCGCTTCTTCCTCGCTGGGCACCAGCAGGCCGGCCTGTAGATAGGCCGCGACCCGGTTGGACTGGATCAGGAAACAGCGTCCGCCGTTGGTGACGAACATGAACAGCTGACCGCGCTCGCTGCGCCAGGCCAGCTGCACATTGTGGAGCTTGCCGTTGTGGTCCAGCGCGAACCAGGAACCGATCTGCAGCTCCACCGCCCAGGCGCGCATGGCTTCGGTGGGCTGGCTGCCGCCCTGGCTGATCACCTCGATGTTGCTGGCGTCCACGCCGGTGATCATCTCGATGCTCTCGTTGTCCAGATCCAGATCCCCCATGCCGTTTTCGGGGATGTAGTCTTCCAGGTTCGCCAGCCGGTCGGACAGGTGGTCCAGGCTTTCCTGGGAGATCGGTTCGGTGCGCGACATGAACGCATCGGCCAGGGTATCGCTGACGGACTTGATGTGCTGGTCCTGCAGCCCGGGCGGGTACCCGAGCAGCCCCATGCCCTGGCGCAGGCGCTGCAGCAGGCCGGGCAACTGCTGGATCACGCGGGCGCGGTCGTTGCGGTTGGGCTTGGCGCTGGCCGCCCACAGCAGATCGGTCGCGACCTGCTTGAGCGAGGTGGTTTCTTCGTGCTTGAGGCCGTACTTGACACTGGCCACCGCCAGCACGTCCACCCAGACCTTGAACAGGAAGTCCCGCACCTCGTCGCGCACCGGCACCTCATCGAGCAGCTTGCGCAACTCGATGGTGTACTGGACCGACAGGGTTTCCTTCTGCTCCACCTGCTGCGCGACGCTGACGAAGCGGCTGGCGCTGCCGGTCTCGCTGAGGTAGGTGGAAAGGAATTTCTGGAATTCGTCGAGCACCAGCTGGAACACCCGCCGACCAGTTTCGGGGTACTGCTCGATCACCTGCACCACGCGTTTGATCTCGGCCTCCAGGGCGGCCGAGCCGACGTTGGACTCAAAACCCAGCACACAGGAGCCCATGCGGTCGATCAGGCGCCGCGCGGGGTGCTGCAGGGCGCTGAAGAACTCGGGTTCGGCCAGCGCCACGCGCAGCACCGGGATCTGCAGCCGCGCGAACCAGACCCGCACGCTCGGCGGAATGCGCTCCTCGGCCAGGATGCTCTGGAACATCAGCGCCACCACCTCGATGGTGGCCTTTTCGGTCGGCGTGGAAGCGGCTTCCTTGAGCTCGGTCGTGCGCTGGCGCAGCACCCGGGCGGCCTGTTCCACGTGGGTGGCGTCCATATAGGCCACGCCCCCGCCGGCATCTCCGACGTTGGGCAATCCGGCATTGATGCTGATCATCGGCAGGGGCTGCTGCATGGCCTGCTGCAGCGCCGGTGACGGAGGCACCAGCTGCGTGGCCTCGAAGTCGCCCCCCACCTTGTCCATCAGCATGCGCTTGAGCCGGCCCATCACCCCTTGGGCCCGCATGCGGGCACGGGCCAGTGGCGACGCACCGGTCATCATGCGGGTTTCGTCGTGAACCCCCATGCTGGACGACGACATGCTTCCGTGCGATGAGCTCGTTGGGCCACTGCGGCCTGAATCGGAGCGCGAGGCAGACGCCGAACCCAACCCCTGGCCCGTGGCACGCCCTTGCGTGTCTGGGGCAACGGCACTTGCGGCGCTCCTGGGTTGGGACGGGGCGGTCGAACGGCTGCCCGGCGTGCGTTTGACCAGCGCCTGCAGGTCAATCTCTTTCATGACCCCGCTGGAGACCAGGAACTCGTTGGTGGCCTTGTAGGCTTCGAGCAACTTCTTGGCCATCAGCGGCGCCAGCGCGTCCTGCACCAGGGCCCAGCTTTCCCGGGTCATGTGCACGTCGAGCCATTGGTCCACCAGGATGCGGGCCGTGACGTCGGGCAGCAGCACGTCGCCACGCGGCAGCTCCTGGCGCTTTTCCAGATGCTGGATCCGCAGGCGCAATTCGTTGAGTTCGGTGGAAGCGAGGTCCAGCACCCGCATGGCCAGCCGCGACGCCATGATCTGGTCGTCCATGACCCCTTCGGCCATCAACTCGAGCCGGCCCGGTGTGCTGACCTCGTGGCCCGACTGGCTGAAGCGGGGCAGCAGGGTGCGCTGCAACGCCTTGCGGCTCTGGTTGAGCCAGGCGGTCTGGTTCTTCTGGAACGCGGTCCAGGCGTCGCGGCGCTCCTGCATTTCGCGCGCGGGACCGGCCTGATCGAGGATGGTGGTGAGTCGGGTGTCGCAGGCCTTGACCAGTTCGGGAAGGGCGCGGCCCACCTGAACCACGAAGAGTTCACGCGCCTGTTTGGCTAGGGACGAGACGTTCTGATCGGGTGACGACACAATGGTTTCAGTATGACACGAAAGCACTCCGTCACTGAACCCTGCGGGCCCGCACAGACCCGCAACCCCGGGCTCGTTCGCGCTTATACGACAGCGCCTGCGTTGGGATCATCGGGATCGCCTTCCTTGCGGGCGCCACCGCCCTTGATCAGGTCCTCGCGCTTGATGCCCAGCCACATCGCGATGGCGGCCGCCACGAACACCGACGAATAGATGCCAAAGAGAATGCCGATGGTCAGCGCCATCGCAAAGTAGTGCAGCGTCGGGCCACCGAACAACAACATCGACAGCACCATGATCTGGGTGGAGCCGTGCGTGATGATCGTGCGGCTGATGGTGGAGGTGATGGCATGGTCGATGATCTGGGGCGTCGTCTTCTTGCGGTGGCGGCGAAAGCTCTCGCGGATGCGGTCGAAGATCACCACGGATTCGTTGACGGAATAGCCCAGCACGGCCAGCACCGCGGCCAGCACCGCCAGCGAGAACTCCCACTGGAAGAAGGCAAAGAAGCCCAGGATGATGACCACGTCGTGCAGGTTGGCGATGATGGCCGACACGGCGTATTTCCACTCGAAGCGGAACGCCAAGTAGATCATGATGCCGACGATCACCATGCCGAGCGCCTTGAGCCCGTCTTCCACCAGTTCCTGCCCCACCTGTGGCCCCACGAACTCCGAGCGGCGCAACGCCACCGCCGGGTTCTGCGCCTTCAGGGCGGCCAGCACGGCCTCACTTTGTTGCCCTGAGCTCTTGCCCGCCTGCACCGGCAGGCGCAGCAACACGTCACGGGCGGAGCCGAAGTTCTGCACCGGCACCTCGGCATAGCCGAGCGACTCCACCACCTGGCGCACGGCGGCAAGGTCGGCGGGCTGCTCGTAGGCCACCTCCATGACGGTGCCACCGGTGAATTCCACCGACAGGTTCAGACCCCGGGTCACCAGGAAGATGACGGCAGCGACGAAGGTGATGGCCGAGATCGCGTTGAGCACGATGGCGTGCTTCATGAACGGGATGTCGCGGCGGATGCGGAAGAGTTCCATGGTGCTTTACCTTCAACAAGTCTTCAGTCGGCCTTGGCGACGGCATTGGCGCCATCGGGGCGCCAGACGGTGCCGATGGACACGGTCTTGAGCTTCTTCTGACGGCCGTACCAGAGGTTGACCAGGCCGCGCGAAAACACCACCGAAGAGAACATGCTGGTGAGAATGCCGATGCAGTGCACCACCGCAAAACCGCGCACCGGGCCGGAGCCGAAGATCAGCAGGGCCACGCCCGCGATCAGGGTGGTGACGTTGGAGTCCAGGATGGTGCCCCAGGCGTGTTCGTAGCCGGCGTTGATGGCCGACTGCGGCGATGAGCCGTTGCGCAGCTCTTCGCGCACCCGCTCGTTGATCAGCACGTTGGAGTCGATCGCCATGCCCAGCGCCAGCGCCATGGCCGCGATGCCCGGCAGCGTCAGTGTGGCCTGCAGCATGGACAACACCGCCACCAGCAGCACCAGGTTGAAGGCCAGCGCCAGGCTGGAGAACACACCGAACAGCATGTAGTAGACGCACATGAAGACCACGATCACCGCGAAGCCCCACATCACGCTGTTGAAGCCCTTGGCGATGTTTTCGGCGCCCAGGCTCGGGCCGATGGTGCGCTCCTCGATGATCTCCATGGGCGCGGCCAGCGAGCCGGCGCGCAGCAGCAGCGCGGTGTCGCTGGCCTCCACCGTGGTCATCGCGCCCGAAATCTGCACCCGGCCGCCGCCGATTTCGGTGCGGATCACCGGTGCCGTCACCACCTCACCCTTGCCCTTTTCGAACAGGATGATGGCCATGCGCTTGCCCACGTTGTCGCGCGTGACGTCGCGGAAGATGCGCGAGCCCTTGGCGTCGAGCGTCAGGTGCACCGCGGCTTCCTGGGTCTGGCTGTCGAAGCCGGCCTGCGCGTCGGTGAGGTTTTCGCCGCTGAGCAGCACCTCGCGCTTCACGATCACGGCGCGACCGCTGCGCTCGGGGTAGCGTTCGGAACCGAACGGCACCGCGCCGGTGCCGCGCTCGGCGGCCAGGCCCTCGGCGCTTTCGTCGACCAGGCGCACCTCCAGGGTGGCGGTGCGGCCCAGGATGTCCTTGGCCTTGGCGGTGTCCTGCACGCCGGGCAGCTGCACCACGATGCGGTCGGCACCCTGCTGCTGGATCACCGGCTCGGACACGGCCAGTTCGTTGATGCGGTTGTGCAGGGTGGTGATGTTCTGCTTGAGCGCCTGATCCTGCACCAGCAGCGCCGCCGTCGGCTTGAGGGTCGCCACCAGACGGAACTCGCCGCCCTCGGGCGTCAGCACCGGCTGCAGATCGGGAAACTGGTCCTGGATCAGGTTCTGCGCCGCCTGCGCCGTGGCTTCATCGCGTGCGCGCAGCTCGATGGTCTGGCCATTGCGGCTGACGCCGCCGTGGCGCACGCCCTTTTCGCGCAGCGCGGAGCGCAGGTCGGCGGCCAGCACGTCGGCGCGCCGCTGCAGGGCCGCGGGCATGTCCACCTGCAGCATGAAATGCACACCGCCGCGCAGGTCCAGGCCCAGGTACATGGGCGCAGCGTTCAGGCCGGCCAGCCAGGCGGGGGTGCGCGGCAGCAGGTTGAGCGCGACCACGTGGCTCGGGCTGCTCGGATCGGGGTTGAGCGCGCGCTCCAGCGCATCGCGCGCCTTGATCTGGTCGTCGGTGGTCTCGAAGCGGGCCTTGACCGAGTTGCCTTCGAGCTGGATCAGCGACGGCGTGAGCCCCTGGGCAGCCAGCGCCTGCTCGACCTGGGTGACCGTGGCCGCGTCCACACGCACCGTGGCCCGCCCCGCCGACACCTGGACGGCCGGTGATTCACCGAAGACGTTGGGCAGGGCATACAGCAAGCCGATCACCAACGCAAAAGCGATGATCAGGTACTTCCAGAGCGGATATCGATTCATGAGAAACGGGCCCTAGGGCGCAGAAGTGTCTTCAAAACCAGAGTGCCGCAGAACCGGCTTTGCCGGGCTGCAGGCACTGCCCCCTTGAGGGGGTGACGGGCCACGCAATGAGCCCGGCGCGGGGGTGGTCCTTACTTAATAGTGCCCTTGGGCAGCACCTGCGTCACGGCCGAGCGTTGCATCTGGACTTCCACGCCATCGGCGAGTTCCACGCTCACATAGATTTCACCGATCTTGGACACCTTGCCCAGGAAGCCACCGGCGGTCACGACCTCGTCGCCCTTGGCCAGGGCCTCGACCATGGCCTTGTGCTCTTTCTGCCGCTTCATCTGGGGGCGGATCATCACGAAATACAGCACCACGAACATCAACACCAGCGGCAGCATGCCCATGATGGTGGATTGGGTATCGCCGCCGGTGGCGGCCTGGGCGTAAGCGGAAGAAATGAACACGGACGGTCTCCAACAGGTTCAGGGGCACAACAGCGCCAAAGGCCCGGCGGCCCCGTGGGGCAGCGCCAGGCGCTTTGAACTCAACCGGCGATTGTATGTTGCGGGGGTCGCGATCAGGCGGCCTTGGCCACGGAGGCCGTGGGCGGCTGGCGCCATTGCGCCATCAGGCCGCTCCAGCGGCTGCGTGCGGCCGCCAGATGGCGCTCCTTCACATGGCCGAAGCCCTTGATCTGCTCCGGCAGGTTCGCGATCTCCAGCGCCAGCGCGTGGTTGTCGGCGGTCAGGCCCTGCAGCAACTCTTCCACGCAAGCCCGGTACTCGCCGATCAGGGCCCGCTCGGTGCGCCGCTCCTGGGTGCGGCCGAAGATGTCCAGCGCCGTGCCGCGCAGGCCCTTGAACTTCGCCAGCACCCGGAACACGGTGAACATGGCCGGGCCGAACTTCTGCTTGACCAGCTCGCCCTTGTCGTTCTTCTTCGCGATCAGCGGCGGCGCCAGGTGCACCTTCAGTTTGAAGTCGCCCTCGAACTGGCTGGCGAGCCGGGCGTGGAACGCCGGATCGCTGTGCAGGCGGGCCACCTCGTACTCGTCCTTGTAGGCCATGAGCTTGAAGAGCTGGCGCGCCACGGTCTCGGTGATCGCGGTCTTGCCCAAGGCGGCCTCGGCACTGCGCACACGCTCCACGAAACGCCGGTAGTCGGCGGCGTAGGCGGCGTTCTGGTAGCCGGTGAGGAACTCCACACGCCGCGCGACCAGGCTGTCCACCGTCTCGCGCTTCTTGAACTGGATCACCTGCGAACCCGCGCCCGCCGGCACCAGCAGTGCGGCCAGCGCCTTCGGGTCGTGCGCGGCGCGGCGGCCCCATTCGAAGGCGGCCTTGTTTTTCTCCACCTGCACCGCGTTGAGTTCGATGGCGCGCATCAGCGAGTCGTGCCCCAGCGGCACCCAGCCGCGCTGCCAAGCGTAGCCCAGCATCATGGGGTTGGTGTAGATGCTGTCGCCCATCAGCGTCGTGGACGCGGTCTCGGCGTCGAACACCCCCACGTGGTCCGCGCCCAGGCTGTGGGTCAGCGCGTCCACGCAGGCCTGCGCCGGGTTCTGCCAGTCCGGGTGGGTCACGAAGGCGGCCGTGGGCGTGGCGTGGGCGTTGAGCGCCACGTGGCTGCGGCCCTCGCGCAGGCGCTGCCAGGTTTCCTTGTGCGCGGCGACGATGGGGTCGCAGCCGATCACGAGGTCGGCCGAGGCGGCCGAGACGCGCGTGGTGCGGATCGCGTCCTGGTGCGCACCGATCAGCACGTGGCTCCAGGTGGCGCCGCCCTTTTGCGCCAGGCCCGCCGCGTCCTGCGTGACAATGCCCTTGCCTTCGATGTGCGCCGCCATGCCCAGCAGTTGGCCGATGGTGATGACCCCGGTGCCGCCCACGCCCGCGACGATGATGCCCCAGGCCTCGGCGTCGAGCGCGGGCAGGGCCGGTTGCGGCACCATGCCGCCGGTCCATTCCGGGCCGCCGGTTTTCTTGTCCTTCTTGCGCAGCTGGCCACCTTCGACGGTGATGAAGCTCGGGCAGAAGCCCTTGACGCAGGAGAAGTCCTTGTTGCAGCTGCTCTGGTTGATGGTGCGCTTGCGGCCGAACTCGGTCTCCAGCGGCTCGACCGACAGGCAGTTGCTCTGCACGCTGCAGTCGCCACAGCCCTCGCACACCAGCTCGTTGATCACCACGCGCTCGGCCGGGTCCACCAGGGTGCCGCGCTTGCGGCGGCGGCGCTTTTCGGTGGCGCAGGTCTGGTCGTAGATGATGATCGTGGTGCCCTTGATCTCACGGAACTCGCGCTGCACCGCGTCCAGCGTGTCGCGGTGCTGGATCGCGATGCCGCTGGGCAGGCCGGTCACGCTGGCGTACTTCTCGGGCTCGTCGGTCACGATGGTGATCTTGGCCGCACCCTCGGCGCGCATGCTCTGCGCGATCTGCACCACGCTGTGGCCCTCGGGCCGTTCGCCCACCTGCTGGCCACCGGTCATGGCCACGGCGTCGTTGTAGAGAATCTTGTAGGTGATGTTCACGCCCGAGGCGATGCTCTGGCGGATCGCCAAGATGCCGCTGTGAAAGTAGGTGCCGTCGCCCAGGTTGGCGAACATGTGCTGCTCGTTCACGAACGGCTGCTGGCCGACCCAGGGCACGCCCTCGCCGCCCATCTGCGTGAAACCCACGGTGGCGCGGTCCATCCAGATGGTCATGAAATGGCAGCCGATGCCGGCCATGGCGCGCGAACCCTCGGGCACCTTGGTGCTGGTGTTGTGCGGGCAGCCCGAGCAGAACCAGGGCTGGCGCTCGGCGCCCTCCACGCCCTTGGTCAGCAGGGTCTGCATCGACTGTTCCTGCGCCGTGAGGATGGCCAGCTGCGCGTCGATGCGCGCCTGCACGTCCTCGGGCAGGCCCAGCTTGCGCAGGCGGCGCGCCACGGCGCGCGCGATGATGGCCGGTGACAGGTCGGCGTTGGCGCGCAGCAGGGTGTGGGCGCTCGGGTTGGGCATGCTCCACTCGCCGCCGCTGAAGTCGCCCTCGACCTCGTCGAACTTGCCGAGCACGTTGGGCCGCACGTCGCCGCGCCAGTTGTAGAGCTCTTCCTTGAGCTGGTATTCGATGACCTGGCGCTTCTCTTCCACCACCAGGATCTCGCGCAGGCCGGTGGCGAACTCGCGCGTGGTCTGCGCCTCCAACGGCCAGACCACGTTCACCTTGTGCAGGCGCAGGCCGATGCGGCGGCAGGTGGCGTCGTCCAGGCCCAGGTCCAGCAGCGCCTGGCGCGTGTCGTTGAAGGCCTTGCCGCTGGCGATGATGCCGAAGCGGTCGTTCGGGCCGGCGATCACGTTGTGGTTGAGCTTGTTGGCGCGGATGTAGGCCAGCGCGGCGTACCACTTGTAGTCAAACAGGCGCGCTTCCTGCTCCAGCGCGGCGTCGGGCCAGCGGATGTGCAGGCCGCCGGGCGGCATGTCGAACTCGGGGATCACGATCTCGACCCGCTCGGGGTCGATCATGGCCGTGGCGCTGGATTCGACGATCTCCTGGATCGTCTTCATGCCGGCCCAGACGCCGCTGAAACGGCTCATGGCGATGGCGTGCTGCCCCAGGTCCAGGATGTCCTGCACGCTGGTCGGGAAGAACACCGGCAGGCCGCAGGCCTTGAAGATGTGGTCGCTCTGGTGCGCGGCGGTCGAGCTCTTGGCCACGTGGTCGTCGCCGGCCACCGCGATCACGCCGCCCCAGGGCGTGGTACCGGCCATGTTGGCGTGCTTGAACACGTCGGAGCAGCGGTCCACACCCGGGCCCTTGCCGTACCAGATGCCGAACACGCCATCAAACTTGTTGCTGCCGGGCGGCGCAAAGCCCAGCTGCTGCGTGCCCCAGAGCGCGGTGGCCGCCAGCTCCTCGTTCACGCCCGGCTGGAACACGATGTTCTGTGCCTTCAGGTAGGGCGCGGCCTTCTGCAAGGCCTGGTCGTAACCGCCGAGCGGCGAACCGCGGTAACCGCTGATGAAGCCCGCCGTGTTCTTGCCCTGCAGCGCGTCGCGCTGGCGCTGCAGCATGGGCAGCTTGACCAGCGCCTGCACGCCGCTCATGAAGGCGCGGCCGTGGTCCAGGGAATATTTGTCGTCGAGCGTGACGGTTTCGAGCGCGCGGCGGATGTGCTCGGGCAGTGGGGCGTTCATCTTGTTGTCTCCTGCGTGGGTGGAAAGCCACCTTGTGGGCGGCATCTGACTGGAGAAACGAAACGGCCGGGTCGGCCGCATCCAGTGTGCCGCACAGTGTATGACCCGGACGCTGACAGGTGTTTGCTTTTCATGCCCAGATTTGCCAACAAAAGGAAAGATTCTTCCTGAATAATGCGGCCGATGGAAACACTCGACAAGTTTGACCTCGCCATCCTGAACGAACTGCAAACCGATGGCCGCCTGACCAACGCCGAACTCGCCAACCGCGTGGGTCTGTCGGCGGCGCCGTGCTGGCGGCGCGTGCGCGCGCTCGAAGAGCAGGGCTTCATCCGCGGCTACCGGGCCGAGCTCGACCGCGAAAAAATGGGGCTGGGCGTGCTCGCCTTCGTGCGGCTCGACGCCGAGCGCAACAGCGGCGACGTGCTGCGCCAGATGGAGACGGCCATCCAGGGCATCCCCGAAATCGTGTCCTGCCACTACATCAGCGGCTCGGGCACCTTCGAGCTGCAGGTGGTCTGCCCCGACCTCAACCACTTCAGCCGCTTCGCGCGCGAGGTGCTGATCAACCTGCCCAACGTGAAGGACCTGCACACCAGCTTCTCGCTTGGCGAGGTCAAGTCCGCCGGTGCACTTCCGTTGTCACACCTGTTACCCAAAAGTTCTGGCACGGCACGTCCCCCGAAAACTTGAGCCTTTTTTGCTACCACCCGTCCGTAAACTTCGACCGCCGGGGGAATAAGTGGCCGTAAGTGCTTGGAAATTGTGACTTTTTCCCGGATACGGGCTTGCAACAATATGTGTCCTTCCGTACCATCGGCCCCACTATAAAAGTGACCAAAGTATTCAAAGTGCTGCGGCCACACCGGTTTCTCCCTCCTTGAAGGTAACGTCGTGAAAAACTCCCTGCTCCTCAAGTCCGTCCTGGCGCTGGCCATGGCGGCGCCTCTCATGGCTTCGGCCGAATCCCAACTGGTGACCGGTGCCGGCACCGCCACCGCCCGCCTGGACCTGCGCGTCGTGATTCCGCGCGTGCTGTTCCTGGGTGTGGGCGCCGGCGCTGCCACCCCGCTGGCCAGCAACGGCAGCATCAACACCCTGACGTTCGACTACTCCACCAACCCGCTGGACGTCGGTACCGGCGCGGCGGCCGCGTCCATCTCGAACGACGGCCCCCTGCCCGGCGGCAATGCCGTCCCGGTGCGCGTGTTCGGCAACGATGGCCAGATCACCATCACCGCCACCAATCCGGCCAACCTGACCAGCGGCGCCGACACCATTCCCTTCACCGAGCTGTCGGTGTCCACCACGAATGCGGCCCTGCCTGCGCCCGGTTTCGGTGGTGGTACCAGCCTGCCCACGCTGGCCGGCCGGGTCACCAACCAGACCGCCAACTGGGAATACACCTACGCCAACGCCACCACGCCGGCGTTTGGTACCTACACGGGCCGAGTGACCTACACCGCCACGATGCCTTGAGGACGCAGGTCCTGCGTCGCCGACACCGGTGAGCGCCCGCGCCACCGGTGACACCACGGAGGGCCTGCACACCGCAGCCCTCCGTTGTCTTTTGGGCCGCCACCGGTCCGCACCCAGGAACCGCCCGGGCGGCCGGCGATCACAACGACACCATGAACCAGCTTTTGCGCCCGCACACCCCCAGACGGCTCGCCGCCGCCTGCCTGGCGCTGCTGTGTGGCGCGCACATGGCGGCGGCGCACGCCTGGTCGCTGACCCTCGCGGCGGCCTCGCGCCGCGTGTTCCTGCATGTGGGCAACGGCACCTACGACAACACCAACGGCACCATCAACCTGGTGCAGGTCACGGTGCCCACGGCGCAGCTGGGCAACGGCACCGCGCTGGCCATGACCAGCAACAGCACCCAGGCCACCAGCCTGTACGGCGACAACTACGCCACCTGCCCCACGCCCGCCAGCCAGGTGATGGTGGGAGCGTCGTACCGGCGCAGCAATCCCGGCAACGGCCCCGCGAGCGCCACGCTGAGCGTGGCCTCCCCGGCCAGCCTGACCACCACCGGCGGTGACACCATCCCCATCTCGCAGGTCAGCTGGACCGTGTCCGCCCCGGGCAGCGGCGTGCCCAACGTGATCCCCGCCGGCACCTTCAACGGCGGCACCCAGACCCTGGCGACCGTGCCCGCCAACCGCTACATCGAGAACTGCCACACCTTCAGCTACGCCAACAGCGCGGTGCGCGCGGCGGGCACCTACAACGGCCGGGTGACCTACACCCTGAGCAGCCCATGACGCGGGCGCGCCCCCTGCTGCTCGCGCTGCTGGGCGGGCTGCTGGCCGGCCCGGCGCTGGCCAACCCGCACCGGCTGGACGACTCGCAGAGCCACACCGTGCCGCCCAACGTGCAGATGCAGTGGCGGCCGGTGGCCAAGAGCCGGTCCGACGTGGGCGGCATGGAGGCCTGGCTGGTGGTGAACGTGCGCATCGACACGCACGACTGGATCGGGCGCAGCGGCCGCGTCTACATGGTGCTGCCGCGCGACGAGACCTCCACCATCGAGGCGGTGTGGACCACGCGGGGGCGGCTGCTGGGCGGGCGCCTGGTGTCGGGCGAGCGCGCGCTGGTGTACGCGGGCCAGATCCCCGGCGCCACGCTGCAGGACCAGTTCCAGGTGCGCCTGCGCTCGGGCGCGGACTGGCAGAGCAACACCCGGCGCCTGAATTTCCACTTCGAGTTCGATGCCGACTGAGCCTTGTCTCCCCATGTCTTCCCTGATGTTCCGCTTTCAACGCTTTGAGGCCCTGCTGCTGGGCTGCCTGCTGTGGGCCGCCGCCCCCTTCGCCAGCGCCCAGGGCTTTGCCGCGTACATCACGCCGCCCCGGTTCGACGTCAAGATCGCGCCCGGCCAGAGCCTGCGCCAGGTGTTCGAGATCCAGCACGTGGGCCAGCTCAAAGGGGGCTACCGCCTGTACACCAACGACTGGACCTACCAGCCGGACAACACCGTCATCTTCAGCGACGAGCTCGCGCCCGACAGCTGCCGCCCCTGGGTCGCGGTCGAACGGCGTGAGCTCACGCTGGAGCCCGGCGCGCGCTACCGCTTCCGGTTCGAAATCACCCCCCCGCCGGGCACGCCGGCGCGCGAATGCCGGTTCGCCATCATGGTCGAGGGCGTGGACCCGGCCAAGAGCAGCGTGGACGTGGGCGGGCGCATCGGCGTCATCGTCTACGCCGCCATTGGCGGCGCCGAGCCCGTGCTCGAACTCGCCGCCACCCGCGTGGCCATGGTCGGCGGCAAACCGGTCGCGATGCTGGACATCCGCAACCGCGGCAACGCCCACGGCCGCCTGGAGGGCTTCGTCAACGCCACGGACGCAACCGGCCGCCGCCTGGAAATGACCCCCACCGACATGCCCATCCTGCCCGGCGAGACGCGCGGCGTGGCGCTCGGACCGGTGGTCGACGAGGGCCAGCCCGTGCCCGAGATCCGCTTCCCGCTGGCGGTCAAGGGCAGCCTGGAATGGGGCAAGAACCGCCTTCCGCTGGACGCGAGTTTTGCTCCATGAGCCTGGCGCCCCGGCCAGGCAGCTTGCTGCTGGCGACCCTGATGGGCGCACTGGGCCCGGCGCAGGCCCAGACGCCCCCGGCCGCGACAGCGCCCGCCACGGCCCCGGCCGCCGCTGCGCCGGCCCCGGCCTACGTCGACCGCGTCATCGAGGGCCTGCAGCCCGAGACGCTGGACGAGGACGCCGGCTACGACTACGACCGCGCCGGATGGCCGCGCTTCCTCAAGCTGGAAACCCGGCTGGGCACCCAGCCCTTTGACGAAAGCCAGCGCACCCGGCTCGGCTACAACCTCTACGGACTGCTGGAGACCCCCAACCACGGCACCCTGTCGCTGGACGGCAGCTTCACGCCCAGCGACCGCCAGGGCACCCTCACCCTGCGCCAGCGCGGCATGCCGCTCACCGGCGGCTGGCTGGCCAACCACGAGCTCGGCATCATCAGCACGCCCGCGCCCGCCATCACCCGGCTGCCCTCGCGCGTGTTCGTGCCGACCTCGATCCTGCAGGGCGCGGGCGGCGAGTGGGAAAACCCGGGCCGGGGCCTGCAGCTGCAGGCCACCACCGGGGTGCCCGGGCAGCTGCAGATCCAGCCGGCCTCCGGGTTTCAGCGGCTGGCGGGGCGGCGCACCGCCCTGGGCGCCCAGTGGCGGCTGGACGCGGACAGCGCCAGCGACCCGCTCGGCGAATCGCGCGACGGCTGGACGCTGGCCCTGCAGCACGAGAGCGCGCAGGGCGTGGCCCCCGTGGGCTCGCCCAGCCCGACCGCCCCCCGGCTCGACGCCCACGCCACCCTGGTCGCAGCCCGCCACGAAGGCGCCCAACACCGCCTGCAGGCCAAGGCCATGAGCAGCGGCGTCAACGATGCGCGCGGCACGCTCGCCGGCTACTGGCTCGATGGCGAGTGGGACGACGGCCCCCGGCGTTACGGCGCGGGCCTGTACCGGCTCGACCCCGGGCTGAACTGGGCCAACCTGCCCATGGCCAACGACATCACCGGCGCCCACCTGAGCACGAGCTGGCGCACCCGCCAGTGGTCTGCCGAGGGCTCGGTCGACTGGCTGCGCTCCGTGAGTGGCCGCAGCTCCGCCGGCTTCTACGCCACCTCCAGCGCCCGCTGGCGCCTGAGCCGCGACAGCAACCTGGGCCTCGGCATGGCCCTGCGCGACTACGCCGGCCGGGCCTGGAGCAGCTACGGCGACTACCGCTGGCAGAACGGCTGGGGCACCAGCGGCCTGCGCCTGGAGCTCGAAGGCGGCGCCAGCCAGGCCTCCTCCCGGCTGCTGAGCTACGACCAGGACTGGGCGGTGCCCCAGGGCTGGACGGTTTCCACCAGCGTGGGCGTGGGCCACGCCGGCGCCGATACCAGCACCGGCCTGCCCGCCGAAAGCCTGTGGTCCAGCGCGATCAGCTTCTCGGCCCCGGTGACCTCGCGCGCCAGCCTGCACGGCAGCCTCAACACCGAACACGCCAGCGCCAGCGCCAGCCGCAACAGCCTGAACCTGGGCGCCAGCTGGCGCATCGACACCCGCTGGAGCCTGGAAGGCAGCGCCATCCGCTCCACCGGGCGCAGCCGCACGCGCAACTCGATCGACCCGCTGGCGCCGCCGCAGACCGTGGTCAACACCAGCGCCTACCGCTCGTTCCACGCCGTGCTGCGCTACGAGCTGCAGGCCGGCAGCCGCAGCGTGCCCATGGGCGGCAAACCCTCGGATGGGGGCGGGCGCATCGAAGGCACGGTGTATTTCGACGCCAACCGCAGCGGCACCCAGGAAGCCAGCGAAACCGGGGTGCCCGGCGCCACGGTGTACCTGGACAACCGCTACGCCGTGCGCACCGACACCCAGGGCCGCTTCGAATTTCCCTTCGTCGCCAGCGGCCCGCGTACCGTGACCGTGCGCAACGAAAGCCTGCCCCTGCCCTGGGGCGTGGTCGACGAAGGCCAGGCCAAGGTGGACGTGCGGCTGCGCGAAACCACCCGGCTGAGCCTGCCGGTGCAGCGCAGCGACAACTGAGCGGCTGAGCGTCCGGCCCGCCCGGCCGCCGATCACCATCAAGTTGGGCCGAAGGCCGCCGATACAGGGGGCATGTCCGCGCCAATTCGCTCCTTGCTGCCGCCTTTGCTGGCCGCGCTCGGCCTGCTGTTCAGTCCGGCCGCCAGCATGGGCGAGAGCGCGAACACATCGGGCGCCCTGAGCGCCAGCGCCACGCTGGACATCCGCATCGTCGTCCCGCCGGTGATCCGCGTGCTGGAAAACAGCCACCCGCAGCGGCTCGACACCTCCGCCAGCGGCGAGGCCAGCGCCGAACAACGCCTGGTGGTGCTGTCCACCATGAAGCGGGGTTTCTGCGTCTTGCTGCGGCGCGCCACGCCCCAACTCGGCACATGGGAGCTGCAAACCGCCCCACAAAGCGGCATCCAGCTCAGCCCGACGGCCGACGGCTACCGCCTCTGTGGCACCCGTCCGGGGCGTTACACCGTGCTGTTGCAACACCGATTTGCTAGCAACAACGCCAGCGCCACCGCGCTGAGCTGGCCGGTACAGACCGATATCTCGGCCATCTGAGCCGCCGCGGTGTCGCTGCTGCTCCACGAAACGTGGTTTCGGGATGTAAACCCCACGCCCGCCTCCATACACCCGTTACATCGGTCCACGGCTGCGCTGCGCCAAATTGTTTTGTACTTATCGCCCGCCGCGCGCGCCAGCGCGGCCTAGGCGCGAGGGGCGCTGGCGATGTCGTGGGCGCTGGCCGTCCAGACGAACGGTCTGGCGCTTCTGCCGCGGTGTTCGATGTGCTGCGCAACGGCCTGCTGGAGCTCGGCCACGCGGGCGAAGCTCTCGCGTCTGATGCGGTGCTCGGCCATGTCGCGCAGGAAGCGCTTGGCCGTGTTTAACCACGAAGCGCGGGCGGCGGCGAAGTGCATGACCACGCGCGGGTGTCTGGCCAGCCAGGCCTGGACCTGGGGGAGCTTGTGGGTCGCGTCGTTGTCGACGATCAGGTGCAGCTGCAAGTGCTTGGGTGTCCTGTGATCGATCAGGCGCAGGAACCTGAGCCATCCCTCGTGGCGATGCAGGTCTTCGCGCCTTGAGCCCACCGCACCGGCCAGCCTGTGGAGCGCGGCGGACAGCGTTGCCGTGACACGGTGCCTCTGCTCGTGGGTCATGACGCCCGCGCGTCCGGGCCGGGTGCGGCTGAGCGTCTGAACCGGGCTCCTTTCCTCGCAGCTGAGCACCAGCGCATGCCCGGGTGGGTTCAGGTACAGCCCCACGACATCGACCAGCCTGTCGTCGAAGCGAGGGCGATCACGCGGGACCTTGAAGGCCTCCTGCAAATGCGGCTTGATCCCGTTGCGTTGCCACACCCGGCGGATCGTCGTGGCGCTCAGGCCCAGATGCGACGCCAGCGCGCGGGTGCTCCAGCGCGCGGCCGCGGCCGGCGGCTGGTGCAGCGTCGTGCTCAGGATGCGCGATTCGACCTCGGGGGTCACGCTCGGTGTGCGCCCCGGACGCGCGGCGTCCTGCAGCAAGGCCTGGAGGCCGCCTTCCACGAAGCGCCGGCGCCACAACGCCACCTGCCGCCGGTCGAGCTTGACCTCGTCGGCGATGTCCTTGTTCCGCCAGCCCTGGGCCGCCAGCAGGACGACGCTGGCGCGCTGCTGCACACGGGCCTCCACCCGCCTGCCCTTGGACAGCGTGCGCAGTCCACGCTCGGTCTGCGCATCCAGCTCAATCGCCTCGGCCACTCGCATCGCGTCAACCTCCTGAAGCGCTGGAGTCTGCCTCAACGCATAAGTTCAATCAATTAAGGCGCACAAAACCAGCGTTCCCACTGGCGGCGCGGTGAACAAATGTTCGATCCCGCGCAATCGTCGCAAACGAAATCAAAGCTCGTTACATGCGGCCTTTGTGCGCACTCTAAAAATGAAAACACGAGCGAAGGGCTGCATGCCCGCGCATGACCAACAAACCCAGGATGTCCATGTATGCCGTGTTTCAGCCACCCGACGTCCCCGCGCGCCATGGGGGTGCATGCCATGCACCCCCATGGGGCCCGCCCATTGGCCCACCCCATCCGCAGCGAGCGTTGACATGGCCCGCGCGCGCACCCATCCACAAGAGACGCTAGAGAGGCACACGCCGGCCGAAGGCGGCCCGGGCACCACCGTCGTCCCTCTCTACAACGAACACGACCTGGCCCGCAGCCTGGCCCCCTGGGCCAACCTCGCCCGGCGCCAGCAGGAGGTGAAAGTCTGGCTGGTGTTCACCGACCTGGCCGTGCTCGCGTTCTGCTTCATCGCCGGGCGGCTGCCCGCGTGGTTTCGCGACGAGATGAGCCTCTCGCAGGCCATGAACGTCTGGTGGGCCGCCAATGGCCACCTGCGCATCACGCTGTTCGCCGCCGTCGCCCTGACCATGGTGAGCTGGATGTGGACCGTGCAGGGCCACTACACGGCCCACCGCCGAAAGCCCTGGTGGGACGAGGCGCGCCAGATGATCCAGGTCATCGTGCTCGCGGCGCTGCTCGACGCCATGGTCATGTACCTCGCCAAGTGGCCGCTCTCGCGCCTGTGGACCGGCGCCACCTGGGGCCTCGTGCTCGTCTGCCTGCCGCTGGCGCGCCTGGCCGTGCGCACCGTCTTGCTGCGCGCCGGCCTGCTGACCCAGCCCTACGTGCTCATCGGCCACCCCGACGACGTTGAAAAAGCCGCCGCCGCCCTGGCCAGCGAGCCGCTGCTGGGCTACCGGCCCGTGGCCGTGGTCTGCCCCGACCCCGGCGCGCGACTGGTCAACCTCGGGGGCGGCCAGGTGGCCGCGCCCACCGCGCTCACCCCGGGCGTGCGCGCGTTCCTCGCCCGGCCCGGGCCCCACCAGCTGGTGGGCGTGCTCGGCATCCGCGACAACAACTGGCTGCGCGAACTGGCGCAGGAGCTCATGCTCACCCGCGACGACCTCGTCATGGTGCCCGCGCTCGGTGGCCTGCCCATCTACGGCATGGAGGTCTCGCACTTCTTCAGCCACGAAGTGCTGCTGCTGCGCGCCCGCAACAACCTCAACCGGCGCGGCCCGCAAGTGCTCAAACGCGTGCTCGACATCGTGGGCGCCGCGGCCCTGCTGGTGCTGCTCGCGCCGCTGTTCGCCTGGGTCGCGTGGCGCATCAAGCGCGACGACGCTGGCCCCGTGTTCTTCGTGCAAAAGCGCGTGGGCGTGGACGGCCAGCTGTTCGACTTCATCAAGTTCCGCAGCATGGTGATGGACGCCGACGGCGCCCTGGAGCGCTGGAAAACCGAAAACGAAAAGCTCTACGTGCAGTACCTGGCCAGCAACTTCAAGCTCGCCAATGACCCGCGCATCACCCCCATCGGCCACCTCATCCGCCGCACCAGCATCGACGAGCTGCCCCAGCTCATCAACGTGCTCAAGGGCGACATGAGCCTGGTGGGACCGCGCCCGCTGCTGGCCCGCGAGCTGGGCGAGTACGGCAAGAGCATCGCCGCCTACGGCAAGGCCCGCCCCGGCATCACCGGCCTGTGGCAGATCAGCGGGCGCAGCGCCAGCACCTTCCAGCACCGCATCAACATGGACCTCTGGTACGTGCGCAACTGGTCGCTCTGGTACGACCTCGTGATCATGCTGCGCACCGTGCGCGTGGTGCTCAGGCAAGAAGGCGCCTGCTGATTCCTCACCGACCCTGTTCGAACCCGTTCGACCCCCTTCCACCGCGCCGCCCGCATGCCCTCCACAGACAACGCGGGCGGCCCACCCATTCCCTATCCATGCTGCACCGCACCAACATCACCCCCATCGTCCTCTGCGGCGGCGCCGGCACCCGGCTCTGGCCGCTCAGCCGCAAGAGCCTGCCCAAGCAGTTCATGCCCCTGATCGGCGGCAAGAGCCTGCTGCAGCTCACGCTGGAGCGCGTGCGCCCGCTCGGCCCCCGGCTCATGGTCGTCACCGCCGAGGGCCACCGCTTCATGGTGGCCGACGCGCTGCAGAGCCCGGCCGGCGCGGCCCAGGTGATCCTGGAGCCCGTGGCGCGCAACACCGCCGCCGCCATGGCGCTCGCGGCCCTGCTGTCGGCGCAGAACGGCGAGCCCGATGCCCTGCTGCTGTTCTGCCCGTCCGACCACCACATCCCCGACGCCGAGGCCTTCGTCCGCACCATCGAGCGGGGCGTGCCCGCGGCCGAGGGTGGCGCCATCGTCACCTTCGGCATCGTGCCCATTTCCCCGAGCACGGCCTACGGCTACATCCAGCACGGCGCCCGCCGCGCCGACGGCGCCCAACGGGTCGAGCGCTTCATCGAAAAGCCCAACGCCGACATGGCCCGGCAGCTGCTGCTGAGCGGCAACGTCCTGTGGAACGCGGGCATCTTCCTCTGCCGCGCCAGCACCCTGCTGCAGGCCCTTCAGCAACACGCGCCCGACATCCTGGCCAGTTGCCGCGAAGCCCTGCCCGCGCCACTCGACACGCCGGCCGAACCGGCCGCCGCCCAGCCCGGCACGCACTGGGTCACGCCGCTGCCCGGCGCCTTCGCCGCCTGCCGCTCGCAGAGCATCGACTACGCGGTCATGGAACGCCATGCCGACGTGGCGGTGGTGCCCTACACCGGCGCCTGGAGCGACGTCGGCAGCTGGAACGCCGTGGCCGAGCTGCTGCCCACCGACGCCGAAGGCAACCGCGTCCAGGGCCAGGGTTTCGCCCCGCTCTCGCGCGACACCTACATCCACGCGCCGCACCGCCCCGTGGTCGCGCTCGGCACCCGCGACCTGCTCATCATCGACACCCCCGACGCCGTGCTCGTGGCCCACCGCGACTGCGCCGAACAGGTGAAAGACGTGGTCGCCCAGCTCGAGCGCCTGGAGTGCGCCCAGGCCTCGGTTCACCGCAAGGTGGCCCGCCCCTGGGGCTGGTACGACTGCATCGACATCGGCGAACGTTTCCAGGTCAAGCGCATCGGCGTGCGGCCCGGCGCCGCGCTCAGCCTGCAAAAGCACCACCACCGCGCCGAACACTGGATCGTCGTCAAGGGCACGGCCGAAGTCACCCGCGGCCGCGAGACCTTCCTGCTGTCGGAAAACCAGTCCACCTACATCCCCATCGGCGAGCTGCACCGCCTGCGCAACCCCGGCAAGCTGGAGCTGGAAATGATCGAAGTGCAGTCCGGCAGCTACCTCGGGGAAGACGACATCGTCCGCCTCGAAGACACCTACGGCCGTGTGCCGGCCACCCAGTGACCCCCTCTCTCCCTCCCACTCTGAAAGGTTCGTCATGAGCGCTTATCCCAAAATCTACATCGCCGGGCACCGCGGCCTGGTGGGCTCCGCCATCGTGCGCCAACTCGTGGCCAACGGCCATCCGCTGGACCGCATCGTCGGCCGCACCCGCGACGAACTCAACCTGACGGACCAGGCGGCCGTGCGTGCCTTCTTCGCCCGCGAGAAGCCCGACCAGGTCTATCTCGCGGCGGCCAAGGTCGGCGGCATCTACGCTAACAACACCTACCCGGCCGAGTTCATCTACGACAACCTCATGGTGCAGGCCAACGTCATTGACGCCGCGTTCCTCAACGGGGTGCGCAAGCTGCTGTTCCTGGGCTCCAGCTGCATCTACCCCAAGCTCGCGCCGCAGCCCATGGCCGAGGGCGCGCTGATGCAAGGCCCGCTGGAGCCCACCAACGAGCCCTACGCCATGGCCAAGATCGCCGGCATCAAGCTCTGCGAGAGCTACAACCGCCAATACGGCGCCAGCCACGGCGTGGACTACCGCAGCGTCATGCCCACCAACCTGTACGGCCCGGGCGACAACTACCACCCCGAAAACAGCCACGTCATCCCCGCGCTGATCCGCCGCTTCCACGAAGCGAAGGAAGAGGGCGCGCCCCAGGTGGTCATCTGGGGCACCGGCACGCCGCGGCGCGAGTTCCTGTACGTGGACGACATGGCCGCCGCCTGCGTGCACGTGATGGAGCTGCCCAAGAGCGCGTACGACGCCTGCACCTCCCCCATGCAAAGCCACATCAACGTCGGCTTCGGTGAAGACGTGACCATCGCCGAGCTGGCCCGCCGCGTGGGCGAAGCCGTGGGCTACGAAGGCGAGATCGTGTTCGACACCAGCAAGCCCGACGGCACGCCGCGCAAGCTGCTCGACAGCGACAAGCTGCTCGGCATGGGCTGGACACCGCGCGTGGACCTGCGCAAAGGGCTGGCCCGCGCCTACGCCGACTTCCAGAAACGCCACGTTGCCGTCGCCGTTGCCGCATGACCAAGAACCCAACCACCCCCCACACGCCCAAAGTCGCCCTCATCACCGGCGTGACCGGGCAGGACGGCTCCTACCTGGCCGAGCTGCTGCTCGAAAAGGGCTACACCGTGCACGGCATCAAGCGCCGCAGCAGCCAGTTCAACACCCAGCGCGTGGACCACATCTACCAGGACCCGCACATCGACAACGCGCGCTTCCACCTGCACCACGGCGACCTGAGCGACAGCAGCAACCTGATCCGCATCGTGCAGGAAACCCAGCCCGACGAGATCTACAACCTGGGCGCGCAGAGCCATGTGGCCGTGAGTTTCGACAGCCCCGAATACACCGCCGACGTGGACGCCCTGGGCACGCTGCGCCTGCTCGAAGCCATCCGCATCCTCGGGCTGGAGAAAAAGACCCGCTTCTACCAGGCCAGCACCTCCGAGCTCTACGGCCTGGTGCAGGAGATCCCGCAGACGGAGACCACGCCCTTCTACCCGCGCAGCCCCTACGCGGTGGCCAAGCTCTACGCCTACTGGATCGTGGTGAACTACCGCGAGGCCTACGGCCTGTACGCCTGCAACGGCATCTTGTTCAACCACGAAAGCCCGCGCCGCGGCGAAACCTTCGTCACCCGCAAGATCACGCGCGGCCTGGCCCACATCGCCCAGGGTCTGGAGGACTGCCTGTACATGGGCAACCTCGATTCGCTGCGCGACTGGGGCCACGCCAAAGACTACGTGCGCATGCAATGGATGATGCTGCAGCAGGAACGGCCGCAGGACTTCGTCATCGCCACCGGTGTGCAGTACAGCGTGCGCCAGTTCATCGACATGGCCGCCCGGGAACTGGGCGTCACCCTGCGCTTTGAAGGCGAAGGCGTCAACGAACAGGCCATCGTGCAGAAGGTGGAAGGCGACAAGGCCCCGGCGCTCCAACCCGGCGACGTGCTCGTGAAGGTGGACCCGCGCTACTTCCGCCCCACCGAAGTGGAAACCCTGCTGGGCGACCCGTCCAAAGCCAAGACCGAGCTCGGCTGGGTGCCGCAGATCGCGCTGCGGGAGATGGTGACTGAGATGGTGGCCGCCGATCTGGCCGACGCCCAGCGCCACGCCCTGCTCAAGACCCACGGCTACGCCACCGCCGTGGCCGCCGAACACTGAACCACCCCCCCCTCGACCCCGATGTCTGTCCCACACCCCTTGCGCACGCCCACCGTCGGTCTCTCGTCCATCGCCCGGCGCATCGCCTCGGGCGCGGGCGCGTACGGCTATGCGCAGGCGGTCAGCATCGGCACCCAGCTGGTGTCGCTGCCGCTGTTCCTGCACCACTGGGACATGGCCACCTACGGCACCTGGCTGGCCCTCACGGCACTGCCCTTCTACCTGTCGCTGGCCGACGCCGGTATTTCCACAGCGTCGAGCAACCAGATGATCGGCCTGATCACACAGGGCCAGAAGGCGCGTGCGGCCGAGGTGTTTCAGAGCGCCGTGGCCTTTCTGGCGGCCGTCTCGCTGCTGATCCTGCTCATCGTCGGCGCCACCCTGCTGCTGCTGCCCGCCACCGCGCTGGAAGTCCCGCAGTGGAAGGCGGTGCTCATGCTGCTGTCCATCAGCGTGGTGCTCGGCCTGTTCTGCAGCCTGGCCGAAGTGGTCTACAAGGCCACCGGCGGTTACGCAGCGGGCACCTACCTGGTCACCACCGGCCGCCTGGTCGAGTGGGCCGGCGGCCTGACCGGCCTGGTGCTCACGCAGAGTTTCATCGGGGTCGCCGGCTCGGCGCTGCTGGCCCGCCTGGGCTACACGCTGCTTTGCCTCTGGCTGAGCCAGCGGCGCACCGACTTCCTGCGCTGGGGCGTGTGGCGCGCCAGCCTGGCGGACATCAAACAGGCCGCGGCGCCGGGCGCGCTGTTCCTCTCGCTCTCGCTGACCAACGCGCTGAGCCTGCAAGGCTTCACCCTGCTGGTGGCGGCCACCCTGGGCCCGGCCGCCACCGCCGTGTTCAACACCTACCGCACCGTCGCGCGGATCGTGGTGCAGGTCACCAACGCCCTGAGCAACCCGCTCTGGCCCGAACTCACCGCGCTCAAGGGCCAGCGGGATGACGGCGCCTTCTGGAAGCTCTACCGCCGAGCCAACCGCCTGGGCCTGCTCATCGCCGCGGCCGGCGCGCTGCTGGTGTACGGGGTCTCGCCCTGGCTGCTGGACCTCTGGACCCATGGCCAGATTCCTTTCACCGCCACCAGCATGGCGCTGTTCCTGGGCTATGCGGCCGTGTGTTCGGCCACCCAGGTCCCGCGCGTCGTGCTCATGTCCATCAACCGCCACGCCGGCCTGGCCGCGCAGAGCCTGCTGGCCGCCGTGGTCTCGCTGGTGGTGGCGTGGCTGGTCTGGGGCAGCGCCGGCATGGCGGGTGTGGTGGGCGCCATGTTGCTGGGCGAGGCCCTGGTCTGGCTCACCGCCACGCGCGCCGTGCGCCGTCTGCGCTCAAACAAAACCACCTCATGATCGTCGACCTGAACCATGCCCCGCCACCCGACACACCGCACGACGTCGTCATCGTCGGCGGTGGCACGGTGGCCCTGTTGCTGGCCGTGCTGCTGGAGCGCCAGGGCCAGCGCGTGCTGGTGCTGGAGACCGGTGGCGGCAGCTTCGAAGCACCGGCACAGGCGCTCAACGAAGCCTCCGTCACCGGCCGGGCCCACACCGGCATTGCCGTGGCCCGGGGGCGCGCGCTGGGGGGTACCTCCAACCTCTGGGGCGGCCAGCTCACCGGCTTCGTGCCGTCCGACTTCGAGGCCCGCGCGGGCGTGTCCGACGCGCCCTGGCCCATCACTTACCAGGAGTTGCTGCCCTGGTACGAGGCCGTGGCCCAGGAACTGCGGCTGGCCGACGTGCTCGACGAGAGCACGCCCCAGGCGCACAAGCTCTTCGGCGACCGCTACCCCGACATTCCCGGCTTCACCCTGTTCCTCACGCGCTGGCTCAAGGAGCCCGCCATGGCCCGGTACTTCCACGAGCGCCTGCGCAACGCGCCCGGCCTCACCGTGCTGCTGCATGCCCACGCCACCGGGCTGGACCTGGCCCCCGATGGCGAGCGCATCGCTTCGGTCCGCGTGGCGCGGCCCGACGGCACCGCCACCGCGATCCACGGCCGGCGTTTCGTGCTGGCCAACGGCACCATCGAAATCGCCCGCCTGCTGCTCGCCTGCGCGGCAGAGCAGCCCTTTGCCCCCTGGGCGGGCAACCCGTGGGTGGGCGCGGGCTTCCAGGACCACCTGGAAATGCGCGGTGGCCGGGTGCACCTGCTGGACAAGCCGCGCTTCCTGCGCACCTTTCAGAACATCGTGCTCGGTGGCCACAAATACCAGCCCAAGCTGCGGCTGAACACCGGCGCGGGCTCCGTCGGCGCCGACCCGGCGCTCAACGTCACCGGCTACTTCGCGTTCGAGTCCAGCATCGCCGAACACCTGCAGCACCTCAAGGTGCTGGTCAGGTCGCTGCTGCGCGGCGGGCTGCCGCAACAGGGTCTGGGTGACATGCTGCGCCACGTCCGGGGCATGGGCAGCGCCTGGGTGCCGATGATCGTGCAGTACCTGCGGCACCACCGCATCTACAACCCGGCCGACCGCGGTGTCTGGCTCGTGATGCACGCCGAACAGCTGCCCCGCGACGACAGCCGCATCACGCTCGACCCCCGGCGCAGGGACCGCTTCGGCATGCCGCTGGCCGCGCTGGACTGGCGCATCGGCGGCCAGCCCGAGGTGCAGGCCATGGCCGCCTTTGTGCGCCGGGCCGGTGAAAGCCTGCAGGCCGCCGGGCTGGCCCGGGTGGAGATCGACGCGCTGCTCGACGCCGAAGACGCCCGCGTGCTGGAGCAGGCCACCGACACCTACCACCAGTGTGGCGGCGCACGCATGGGCCACCACCCGCGCGACGGCGTGGTCGACAGCGAGCTGCGCGTGTTCGGCACCAGCAACCTGTACGTGGCCGGCGCCGCCGTGTTCCGCACCTCGAGCTACGCCAACCCCACGTTCACCGCCATGGCGCTGACGGCGCGACTGGCCGACCAGCTCGGCCAGGAGGCCACCCCATGAACCGGCCCGGCACCGACCTGCTGACCCGCCGGCTGGGCCTTGGCTGCGGCCGCCTCAACGGGGGCGGCGACAAGGCCACGTCCGCGCGCCTGGTCCACACCGCGCTGGACCTGGGCATCCGCTACTTCGACACCGCGCCGCCGTATGGGCTGGGCGCGTCCGAGTCCGTGCTGGGCGATGCGCTCAAGGGCCGACAGGAAGTGGTGGCCATCGCCACCAAGGCCGGTCTGGCCCGCCCCGCGTCCCCCCGCTTCAAGCAGACGGCCAGGGCGATCGTCAAGCCGCTGGCCAATTGGGTCCCCGGGCTGCGCCATGCCGTTCTCAAGGGCATGGCGCAGCACGCACCCGCCGGCAACTTCGACGTCGGATTCATTGCCCAGTCGTTCGAGACCAGCCTGCGGCAGCTGCAAACCGAACGGGTGGACTGCCTGCTGCTGCACGAAGCACGGCCCCACGATCTGCTGGCGCCCCTGCAGATCCTGCTCGAGCGCTATATCGCCCATGGCCTGCTGGGCACCTATGGCAGCTCCACCGGCGAGCCGATGGACCAGCTGGTGCGCTTCGGCCCGGTGTCGCAGTACCGCTGCCCGGCGCCGGGTGCCGAAGACACGCCGGTCGGCCCCAGCGACGTTGTGCACGGCGTCATGCGCTTCATCGCGCCGACCCTCGGGCCGGCGATGGCGCGCGACCCTCAGCTCAAGGCCCGGCTGGCCAGCCTGCTGCCCACCGGCACGGACCCGGCCAGCGCGACCGGGTCGCTGGCCCTGGCCTATGCCCTGGCCCGGTTCGAGGGCCGGGTGCTCATCTCCACCCACCAGCCGCAACGCCTGACCACCACCCTCGAACAGGTCCGGCACATCACGGCCTCGACCGAGTGGCAACCCGCCATGTCGGCCCTTCACGCCGCGTTCGAGCCGGCGCCCGTGCCATGAACCCGCTCATCCGGTTCGTCTCGCAATGCATGCTCGGCCTGGCCATCTTCATGGGTGGCTGGTACGTGGGGGGCTCGATCTTCCAGGCCGTGCAGCTGGGCGCGGTCGCCCTGTTCATCGCCGCCGGCCTTCTGGCCTTGATGGCGGGCGGCACACGCCGCATGGGCCTGTGTGCCGCCGAGACCCTCCTGGGCAGCGCGTTCGTGTTCGCGATGCTGGTGGCCTTCGTGCGCGGGAACGCGCTGTCCACCGAGTTCGGCGCCATGTTCCTGCTGGTGCTGGCCTCGGCCGCCGTTCTGGCGCGACAGCCCTGGGTGGCCAGCATCGACGGGGTGTTCCGCTGCGCCTACATCGCGCTGATCGCCTCCGTGCTGGTGGTCCAGCCCAGCGAGTTCCTGATGTCGGTGGTGGGCACCGTCGAGCGCAGCGTCGGCCTGGTGCGCTTCGCGCCGCTGGGCATGCACCCCAACCTCAGCGGCCTCGTGTATGGCGGTGGCAGCCTGCTGTTCTTTCAGCACTTTCTGGCCACCCCTCGCCTCCATCAGAAGCTGTTCGCGCTCCTGCTGTCCGGGCTGTGCCTGAGCATGGTCCTCGCCGCATCCGCCCGGGCAAGCCTGCTCGCCCTGGGCCTGACGGGGGTAGTCGCCGTGATCCTCATCGCATGGCGCGGCTCGCGCCGGGCCCGGACCGCCTTGACCCTGTCGGCCATCGCATTGCTGGCCATCGGCGTTTTCAAAGCGGCCGCCATCGCCGACTACCTGACCATCATCCTGGACCTGGACTCGCCCACGCGCGGGGTGGATTCGGGCGCCACGGGCCGCGAAGTCATCTGGCAGGAAGGGGTGGCGCTGGTGTTCTCCGACCCCGTGCTGTTCTTCACCGGCAGGGGCGTTCGCGCCGCCGGCCCCGAGGTGATCGGCTTTCCGGTGGAGAGCTCCTACATCAACCTCGCGCTCGAACATGGCGTGGTGTTCGGCCTGCTGATCGCCTTGACGTTTCTGGTCACCGCATGGCGCACCTTCGGCCGCAGCTTCGAGATGGGGGTGATGAACCCGGCCCTTTTCGTCAGCGGCCTGATGCTGGTGTTCGTCCTGATGCAGTCGATCTTCAACCGCTACCTGATCGCGGTCGGCAACCCCTATTCGCTGTGGATCCTGCTGTTGCTGTTGCGGCTCAACCTGGGCCCTTCCAGGGTCCCTTCGGCCCGGGCTCCCACGTCGCCCGTGCGAGACCGCCCCCCGTTCACCCCCGTCGCCGGCCACAACGCCGCCTCGCAACCATGACCTACGTCTTCTGGCATTCCTATCTGATGTTTCACCAGGCCGCGTACATCCGCGCCCTGGCGGAGCTGCCCGGCAACACCGTGCACTGGTGTGTGGCGCAGGACCTGCCCGCCTACTACCGCGACCGCGGCTACCCGGTGCCCGACACCGGCCAGGTGCTGGTGCACATCGCGCCCACGCCCGCACGGACCGCCGAACTGGCCCGGCTGCCCGGGTCGGTGCAGGTGTTTTTTGGCCTGCGCGGTTTCGCGCTGCCGCTGACCGCCTTCCAGGCCAGCCTGGGCGCCCCGGTGCACCGCTTCCTGATGACGGAAAACCGCTACGAGCCGGGCGCCCGGTTGCTGCCCCGCTGGCTGGTCTACACCTGGGACGCGCTGCGCTACCGGCGCCACCTGCGCGGTGTGTTCTGCATCGGCCATTCGGGCCGTTACGGCGGCGCACGGTTTTTTGCAGCCTGCGGCTACCCCCGGGAGCGCATCGTGCCCTTCGTGCACGTGGTGGGCGGCACGCCGGTGCGGCACGCGCCGCTGCAGCGCGACCACAAGGAAATCCTCTATGTGGGGCAGCTGATCCCGCGCAAGCGGGTCGACCTGCTGCTGCGGGCCTTCAGCCAGCTCGACCTGCCCACGGCCCGCCTGCGCATCATCGGCAAAGGCGAAGAAGAACCGCACCTGCAGCAGCTCGCCCACCGGCTCGGCATCGCCGAGCGGGTGAGTTTCTCGCCGGGCATGCCCAATGCCGAGATCGTCGCGACCATGGCCGCGGCCGACGTGCTGGTGCTGCCCAGCCGGTTTGACGGCTGGGGCGCGGTGGTCAACGAAGCCCTGATGGTGGGCTCCCCGGTGATCTGCAGCGACCGCTGCGGGGCCAGCGACGTGATCGAGAACGGGCGCAACGGCCACGTGTTCGAGGCCGGCAACGCCCGCGCGCTGCTGGAGTGCCTGCACCGCGTCTGCCACGACTTCCACGGGGACCGGGCGGCGCTGGCGAGCGCGGAGTCCACCCGCCTGGGCGGGCCCGCGGTGGCCGCGCGCTTTCAGCAGAGCGTCCTGCGGCTGCTGGCACCGAGCCCGGCGGCAACGCGGTCCACCGCGCCCATGGACGGCATGCCCCATCGCAGGGAGCAACGGCCATGAACGCAGCAGTCTCGGACACCATTCGCCTGGCGCGCATTCTGTGCATCCTGCTGCTGGTGTATGCCCACGCCCAGCCGTACCAGCCCGGGGTGCCCGAGTCCCTGTTGTCCCCCATGGGCTTGATCCACACCACACGGCAGCTGCTGGGCCACACCAGCGTGCCCCTGCTGAGCCTGATCTCGGGCTACCTGCTGGCCCGCACGCTCAGCGCCCGGCCCTACATGGAAGAGCTCAGCCACAAATGGTTCTCCCTGATCGTGCCGCTGGTGCTGTGGAACCTGATCACCATCGCCAAGGAGTATGTTGAGTCGGGCTTCACGACCGTGCCCGCCCTGCACGAATGGCCGAACGCGGTGCTGGCCATCACCGCGCAACCGGCCATGACGCCGCTCTATTTCCTGCGGGACGCCTTTGTCTGCTTTCTGATCTCGCCCGCGTTCATCTATCTGGCGCGCAAGCTGCCCGGCACCACAGCGACGGCCTTGTTGCTCAACGCCTTGCTGAACCTGGACGGTGTGCTGTTCATCAACAGCGCCATTCCCCTCTTCTATTTCGCGGGCTGTGTGTTGCTGGTCCACAAGATCCCGATTCCCACCGTTTCGATCCCTCGCGAGCCCGTGTGGGCCGCGGGCCTGGCCCTGGTGTTGTTGTCGGCCGCGCCCTTTTTCCTGCCACCGGCCTGGGGCGTGTCCGACCCGCAAAGCGTGGCGTACGCCGCCGTCGACATCGCCCTGCGTGCGGCCGGCTGCGTGGTCTTCTGGTCCGTCGCCTCGAAGCTGTTGCACAGCCGGGCCGGCGGCTTCCTCCTGCCGTTCGAGCCGATGGCGTTTTTCATCTTCTGCGCCCACGGCATGGCCGCCGGCATCTGGTGGATGGCCATCGACCGCCTGGGCTACGCCGACCTCCCCCCGGTCTTCCTGGGCTATTTCGCCCTCTCGCCCCTGCTGGCGCTGGTGGTCTGCGTCGCCGCGGTCTGGGCCATCCGGCGGGTGGCGCCCACCGGCCTGTCCCTCCTCATGGGCGGGCGCATTCCCAACCACCAACAGATGACATCCATGATCAAACCCCTCGGCCGCAGGCCCCTGGCACGCACCACCGGTGCCTGAGCATCTCCAGGAACCCCAAGAGATGAACATCGGCATTCTCACCTTCCATTTCAGCGACAACTACGGTGCCGCGCTGCAGGCCTATGCCTTGCGCCGCTGGTTGACGGAGCAGGGCCACCACGCCCGCTTCATCGACTACCGGCCGACGCACATCGAACACGGTGGGCGGCTCAGCGTGCCCACCTCGCCCGCCAAGCTCAAGGCCAATCTGAAGGTCGTCTACCTGGCGGCGTCTTCGTTCGTCAACCAGCACTTTGGCCACCAGGGCCAGAAGGAGAAGTTCGTCCGTTTCAGGGAGCACTTCCTGGACCTCCCCGGCGGCTCCGCAGCCACCGACAACGACGCATCGCTCGCCGCGGCGCAGTCGTTCGACCTGATCGTGGCGGGCAGCGACCAGATCTGGAGCCCTTCCCAGCATCACGGTTTTGATCCGAACTATTTTCTGCACTTCGCCCAGTCGTTCCCGGCCCGAAAGATCTCGTACGCCGCCAGCTTCGGCCGGGACCGGGTGTCCGCGGCCGAGGCCGCGCAGCTGCCCCGCCTGCTGCGCCACTTCGACGCCATTTCGGTGCGGGAGGCTTCGGGCGTCACGCTGGTGGAGCGGGCCACCGGGCAGAAGCCGGCCAACGTGCCCGACCCGACCCTGCTGCACAGCAACTACGCGGAACTGACCGAGCGTGCGCCGTCCGGGCACGAAGACCCCTACGTCTTCTGCTACGGGTTGCGCTCGCCGGACAACATCCGGCAGACGGCCGATCTGGTCTCGAAGCGGCTGAACTGCCCCATCCTCTCGCCGCACAACCCCCACCGGCGGTGGGTCGAGATCGGCAACACGGTCCATCCCGATCCGGGCGAGTGGGTCTCCCTGGTGAAGAACGCCAGCTTTGTCGTGACCAACTCCTTCCACGGCACCGTCTTCGCCCTGTTGTTCAAGAAGCCCTTCATCGTGGCCGGGCTGACAGGTGACAAAGCCACCGCCAATGCCCGCGCCATCAACCTGTTGCGGGCCGTCGGTCTGGAAAACCGCTTCACACCGGGTTTCACGGCGCAGAACGTCCAGACGCTGATGGCCCGCGAGATCGACTGGGCCGAGGTGGACCAGCGGCTGGCGGCGCTGCGGCGGGCCGGCAACGACTTTCTGAGCACACAACTGAGGGCGACCGTCCAGTGAGCGATACCTTGAACGAATCCCTGCGCGATTTCCGCGCGCTGCGCTACCGCAACGACTTCACCGCTTCGGCCAAGCTGCGGCGCTTCGCGTGGGAAGTGGTCTGGCTGCTGGCCTTCCGGACCACCCCGCGCTGGGCGCTGCATGGGTGGCGGCGCCAATTGCTGCGGTGGTTCGGCGCCCAGGTGGGCGACGGTTGCCGGATCGCGCCTTCGTGCCGCGTCTGGGCGCCCTGGCATCTGGTCATGGGCACGTTTTCAGCGCTCGGCGATGGCGTGGACTGCTACAGCATGGGCCGCATCACCATCGGCTCGAAAGTCACCGTCAGTCAGCGCAGCTTTCTGTGCGCCGGCTCGCACGACATCGGCTCCTTGTCCAGGCCCCTGGTCACCGGCTCCATCGTGATCCAGGACCACGTGTGGATCGCGGCGGAGAGCTTTGTCCACCCGAACGTGGTGATCCGGGAAGGCGCCGTCATCGGCGCGCGCTCGGTGGTGCTCAAGGACATGCCGGCCTGGTCCATCTGCGCCGGCAATCCCTGTCGAAGGATCAAGGCCCGTGTGCTGAAGGAACACCATGTTTGACAAGCTTGCCAAAGTCGCAGGCATCTTCAGCGAGGCCCTGCGCGACGCCGTGCTGTTCCTGCGGTTCAACTCGTACTCGCCCTTCGTGGACAAGTCCAGGCGCGCGTTCTACAAAATCATCATCGAAGCCCACACGATCGAGAAGGGGCTGTCCCTGCCGAATCCGAAACTGCTGTTCGGCAAGGACAAGATCCGTTTCGTCATGGGCGCGCTGTCGCGCTACGACATCGGGCACTCGCCGGTGCCCGCCCACATGTCGCTCGGTGCCCTGGAAGCCTATGTGAACTTCCATGCGAAGGCGGGCGCGTCCGACCCCCTGCTCGACGAGATCGCCGGCTACCTGAAGGCGTGGGAAGCCAGGCTGCCCAGACCCTGGAAGGGCGGCACGCGGGACTACTCGTTCAATGGCCAGCCCCCCAGCAACCTGCAGCACCTGATGGCCAGCCGGTCGAGCATCCGCACGCTGCGGCCCACGCCGCTCGATCCCGAGCAGATCCTGCAGGCGATCGCGATCGCGCAGCTCGCGCCCTCGCAGTGCAACCGCCAGTCCTCCCGGGTGCATGCCTACCAGGACCCGGCCCGCATCCAGGAACTGCTGGCCTTGCAGGGCGGCTCGCGTGGTTTTGCGGACTCGGTGGGCAACCTGTTCGTGGTGAGCTCGGAGATCTGCGCCTGGGGGGGGCCCGGGCAGCGCAACCAGGCCTATGTGGACGGCGCGCTGTTCGCCATGTGCCTGATGTTCGCCTGCCGCTCGATGGGCTGGGGCGCCTGCCCGCTCAACCTGGCGATCGACCACAAGACCGAGTCCGCGATCCGCCGCGCTGGCGGCATACCGGCGGGCGAACGGCTGATCATGATGATCGCCTTCGGCGAACCCGTCGCCCCGGAAACCCGGGTGGCTTTCTCGCCGCGCAGGCCGGCGGCGGAAATCGCCACCCTGCATGGATGAGGAGACCTCGATGGGCATCACCGCGATCATCCTGACCTACAACGAGTCCCGCCACATCGGGCGGGCCATCCGGTCCATCCAGGCCTTCACCGACCAGATCTGCGTGGTGGACTCCGGCTCCACCGATGGCACCACCGACATCGCCAAACAGCTGGGCGCCGAGGTCCACACGCACCCCTTCGTCAACCAGGCCAGGCAGTTCCAATGGGCCCTGGACACGCTCGACGTCCGCGGCCAGTGGGTGCTCCGCCTGGACGCCGACGAAATCATCGAGCCCGACCTGGCCCGCGAGATCGCCGAGCAACTGCCCCGGCTGCCGGCCGACGTGGTGGGCGTCAACCTCAAGCGCAAGCACATCTTCATGGACCGCTGGGTGCGCCACGGCGGGCGTTACCCGCTGGTGATGCTGCGGCTCTGGCGCCGTGGGCAGGGCCGTGTGGAAGACCGCTGGATGGACGAACACGTGGTGGTCTGGGGCGGGCGCACGGTCACGTTCAACGGCGGCTTTGCCGACCACAACCTGCACGACCTGGGCTACTTCACCGACAAGCACAACAAGTACGCCACGCGCGAAGCCATCGAGGTGCTGAACCAGCGGCTGGGCCTGTTCGCCCGGGACGAAGCGCTCAACGCCCGCAGCGCCTCGGCCCAGGCCTCGTTCAAGCGCTGGGCCAAGGAGCGCCTCTACAACCGCATTCCCTTCACCGTCAGTGCCCCGCTGTACTTCCTGTGGCGCTACGTCTTCCAGCTCGGTTTCCTGGATGGCCGCAGCGGGCTGGTCTACCACTTCCTGCAGGGCTGCTGGTACCGCTTTCTGGTGGGCGCCAGGCTCATGGAACTGGAACGGGCCGTGGCCCACCTCAGCGACAAGGCCGACATCTGCGCCGAACTGAGCCGGCTGACCGGGCACAAGCTGGTGGCGCAGAGCGCGGCATTGGCGCCCCCTGAAGTCGACGAAGACCGACTGGCACCCCGGGTTTGATCCCGTTTTTCAAGGAGGACTTTCATGCACACCCCAATCAATCCCCGAACCAACCCCCAGACCAAGGCCCCGACCCATTGGCTGGCCCTGGCGGCCATGTGCCTGGCCGCGCCGGCATGTGGTGGCGGCGGCGGCGGTGCTTCTCACGCCAGTGGACGGGCCATCTGCACCGACACCGCGACACCCGCGGGCGCCACACAGGTGGGCGCGCTTCAGCTCGTGATCCTGGACTGCCCGAAGCTCGCCGATGTGGACTTCACGGGAAAGGCCGACGCCCGCAAGTACTACAGCGGTCTGTACTTCACCAAGCCCCGACCCAGCAGTCTCTATGAGCAAGCCGACGATGGTTTGATCCTCAAGAAGGGCGGCGTGGTGGCCACCGTGAAAATGACCTCGCACCCCGGACTGTTCCCGCTGCTCAGCGGGTCACAGCCGTTCTACATCGAAGCCCAGGCCTCGACCTCGTCCAACGACCCCGACAACTTTCCGGCCATCTGGCTCATGCCGATCGAGCACAACCTCCGGCTGGAGGATGTGTACCCACCCGACCCCAAAGGATTCGAGCGCTGGCTGGAGCTGGACATCGACGAAGGCGGCTTCGGGCCCGGTGGACACCACACCGCCATTTCGTGGTCCGGCAAGTGGCCCAACTACCAGAAGCTCCAGAACCCCAACGCGACCTCGACAGTACCGCTGGACCGCACCCAGCCCAACGTCTTCGGCGTGTCGTACGACCCCGCCACCCTGACCGTCCGGTGGTGGATGAACGGGCAGCAAGTGCTGGAAGCGGGCCCCCCTTACGTGCCCGAGATCGCGCGCCGGCAGAACTTCTACCTGATCGTCTCCGCGCAGAGCCACCGCAACATCAGCGACTACCAGATGAAGTTCATGGGCGTTCGCGCCTTTGTGGGCGCCGCCGCCCGGGCCAATGCGAGCACGGCCAACCCCATGGCGGCCCCCCCACCGAAAGGCACACGATGAAGCTGCTTTTCTACGGCATCAATTTCGCCCCCGAGCTCACCGGCATCGGCAAGTACACCGGCGAGATGGCGCAGTGGCTGGCCCAGGCGGGGCACGAGGTGCGCGTCATCACCGCGCCGCCCTATTACCCGGCCTGGAAGGTGGGGGCGGGCCACAGCGCGCGCCAGTACCGCACCGAGTCGTGGCAGGGTGTGCGGGTGATGCGCACGCCGCTGTGGGTGCCGCACCAGCCGGGCGGCCTCAAGCGCCTGCTGCACCTGGCCAGCTTCGCGCTGGGCAGCCTGCCGGTGCTGTGGGCCCAGTGGCGCTGGAAGCCCGACGTGGTGTGGGTGGTGGAGCCGCCCCTGATGTGCGCGCCCGCGGCGGTGGCCTTTGCCTCCCTGCGCGGGGCCAGGAGCTGGCTGCACATCCAGGACTACGAGGTCGACGCCGCGTTTGACCTGGGCCTGATCAGGGGCCCCACGCTGCGCCGCTGGGTCCAGCGGGCCGAGCGCTGGCTGATGCGCCGGTTTGACCGCGTCTCCACCATTTCCGGCCGCATGGTGGACCGTGCCCTGGCCAAGGGCGTGGCCGCCGAGCGGGTGCTGCACTGTCCCAACTGGGTGGACATCGGCGGCATCAGCCCGCTGACCGCGCCCAGCGCCTACCGGGCCGAGCTGGGCCTGGCGCCGGACGCCGTGGTCGCCCTGTACTCCGGCAACATGGGCAACAAGCAGGGGCTGGAGATCCTCGCGGAAGTGGCCCGCCTGGTGCAGGACGACCCGCGCATCCAGCTCGTGCTGGGTGGCAACGGCTCGGGGCGGGCCGATCTGCAGGCGCGCTGCGCGGGCCTGGGCAACGTGCGCTTCCTGGACCTGCAGCCGCTGGAGCGGCTCAACGACTGGCTGGGCCTGGCCGACGTGCACCTGCTGCCCCAGCGGGCCGATGCGGCCGACCTGGTGATGCCCTCCAAACTCACTGGCATGCTCGCCAGCGGCCGCGCGGTGCTGGCCACCGCGATGCCCGACACCGAGCTGTGCCGTGTCGTGACCCAGGACGCCGCCTGCGGCCTGGTGGTGCCGCCGGAAAACCCGGCGGCCATGGCCGACGCGCTGCGGGCGCTGGCGGCGGACCCGGCGCGCCGCGCCGAACTGGGCGCCAACGGCCGCCGACACGCCGAGGCCGAGCTGAGCCAGGACGTGATCCTGCGCCGCTTCGAGGCGCAGTTGATGGCCCTGGTGCAGGGAGAGCCAGCGTCCGGCGAACTGCGCAGGGCGGTGGAACAACTGAAGTGAGGCGTTACATGATCGACCTGGCCCAACGGGACCAACCGCCGGTTTTTCATGGAAACTGGACCGCTCGGGCTGGCCGTCGTGGCCACGGCCCCGACCTCGCCGGGTCCCAGGGCCGTGCAACGGCGGTGCGGCGCGCAGCCGCAGGAACAACGCCGACCGCCCGGCGGCGGCCCGCGGGCCGGTCCGGCTGGCCATGCGGCTGCACGCCGGGTGGCCCCCCGCTTCGCACACCGGCCCACGCGATGCGGTCCTCGTTGTGGCGAGGTATTGGGTGGCGCGAGTCCACGGCGTCGGAACCCACGAACGGCGCCTGGCGCCGTGGGATCGCCCGTAATCAAAGGTAATTTTTTGGCCCCTCCAGGGCCAGAAAGGGGATGCGTTATGCGCCGGAAGGAATTCATGAAAAGCAGGCCATGGGCCACTTGGGGCATTGGGGTGGTGGCGGCGGTCGCGGCCTGGCCGCTGCATGCGCAGACGGCCACCCCCGGCGCGGCGGGCCAGCCCGCGGGCGCGGCGATGCAGATGGAAGCCGTGCGGTCGGCGCCGACGCAGGCCCCGGTGAACGCCACGGCCAACCAGCTCGTGCCGGTCAGCGCTTCGCCGGACGCAGGGAGCGCAGGCGGCGCCGTGGCCCCTCTGAACTCGCTGAGCGCGGTGGGCGCGGACTACCGCATTTCGCCCAACGACCTGATGGAGTTCAACGTGTTCGGCGTGCCCGACATGAAGCGCGACGTGCGCGTGAACGCCTCGGGCCAGGTGTCGCTGCCGCTCATTGGCCCGGTGCAGGTGGCGGGGCTCACCTCGCAGGACGCGGAACAACTGATCGCCACCAAGTACCGGGAGAAATACCTGCGCGACCCGCAGGTCTCGCTCTTCATCAAGGAGTTCACCACCCAGCGTGTCGCCATCGAAGGCGCGGTGACCAAGCCGGGCATCTACCCGGTCTCGGGGCAGCTCACGCTGCTGCGCGCCCTGGCCCTGTCGGGCGGCTTCGCGCCCTACGCCAACATCAACCAGATCGTGGTCTACCGCAGCGGCACAGGTGGCGAGCGCGAGCAGTTCACCTACGACCTCGACAAGGTGCGCGCCGGCGAGGAGAAGGACCCGGACATCCGCTCGGACGACGTGATCGTGGTCCAGCGCAACGCCAGCCGTGCCGCCCTGAAGGACTCGCTGTTCCGCGACATCCTGGACACGCTCAACCCTTTCCGCTGACGCGGCATCAATACCCATGGCTTCCACCGACCAACACCCATTGCCCGCCGTTCCCGGCCCCACGGGCTCGCTGGCCCTGCGCCGCGAGAGCGCCCTGTCCGCGCAGTCGATGGCCCGGGGCGAACCCGGGGCACTGGCCGAAGACCGCATTGACCTCAAGACCGTCTGGCGCACGCTGTTCAAACACAAATGGGCCATCGGGAGCATCACCGCCCTGTGCACCCTGGGGGCCGTGGTGTACACGCTGCGCATCACGCCGCAGTACCAGAGCGTGGCCCTGCTGCAGATCGACCGCGCGGCGCAAAAGGTGGTGGGCTTCAACACCGAGGTCGAGGTGGACGAGGGCCCCGCATCCGATCAGCTGCAGCTGCGCACCCAGATCGAGCTGCTCAAGAGCCGCAGCCTGGCCGAGCGGGTGATCGATGAAATGGGGCTGTACAAGCCCGACGCACCCGCCCCTCTGCCCAGCGAGGCCGACGCGGACGATGCCGCGGCGCCGACCGGCAGCGAGCCGATCGACCAGGCCCGGAGCCTGGCCGCCAAACTGCTGCGCAACCTGCGCACGCTGTTCACCCCATCGCAGGCGAACCAGCGCACGCTCAGCCGGACGGGCACCGTGGCGCAGTTCGAACACGCGATCTCCGTGGAGCCCATCCGCAATTCGCGCCTGGTCGAACTCCGGGTGCTCAACCCCGACCCGGAGCTGGCCGCGCGCATCGCCAACACCATGGCCCGGGCCTTCATCGCCAGCAACATCGAGCGCCGGATGGACTCGTCGATCTACGCGCGGCAGTTCCTGGAGGATCAGATCCGCCAGACCAAGGCCAAGCTGGAAGAGAGCGAGCGCGTCATCAACACCTACGCGAAGAAAAACGAGATCCTGAACCTGGGCGAGAAAGGCAGCGCGGCCACCCAGACCTTCGTGGACTTTTCCGCGGCACTGGCCAAGGCCGAGCAGGACCGCATCAAGGCCGAGACGCTGTACAACCAGGTGAAGCTCAACCCCGAAAGCGCGCCCCAGGCGGTGACCAACGAGGCCATCCGCGCCTACAAGGAGCAGCGCGCCCGGCTGGAAGCCGAATACGCCAGGGACCTGGCCGTCTACAAACCCGACTACCCCGCCATGGTGCAGGCGCGGGCCCAGATCGCCGAGCTGGAAGGGCGCATCAAGACCGAGGTGAACAACATCCTGGCCAGCATCCAGGGCCAGTACATCGCCGCCAGCAGGGCCGAAGAACAGCTCAAGGCCAAGGTGGCCAGCAGCCGCAGCGAGGTGCTCACGGTGCAGGACCGCAGCGTGGACATGAACCTGCTGAGCCGCGAGCTGGACACCAACCGGCAGGTGTATGACAGCCTGCTGCAGCGCCTGAAAGAGGTGAACGTGACCGCGGGCATCACCACCAACAACGTGAGCATCGTGGACGAGGCCTCGGTGCCGCTGTTCCCGGCCAAGCCCAACCTGAAGGTCAACATCGGCCTGGGCGTGATGCTGGGCCTGTTCCTGGGCATGCTGGCGGCGCTGCTGCGCGAGCAGATGGACGATTCCGTGAAGCACGCCAACGAGATCGAGACCCTGTTCCACCTGCCCCTGCTGGGCCTGATTCCGTTCACCAGGCCCAAACTGGGCCGCAACGAGCCCGTGGCCCTGCTGACGCACCGCGATCCGCGCAGCACCTTTGCCGAGGCCTACCGCTCCATGCGCACGGCGCTGCAGTTCAGCACGGCCGAAGGCGCACCCCAGCGCTTCATGGTGACGAGCTGCGGCAAGGGCGAGGGCAAGACCACCACGGCGCTCGCGCTGGCCATCAACTTCGCCCAGCTGGGCCAGAAGGTGCTGCTGATCGATGCCGACATGCGCAAGGGCTGGGTGCACCAGATGCTCCGCGTGTCCAATGAGCGCGGCCTGTCCAACCTGCTGAGCGGGGACCGCGGCAGCGACGGGCTGATGCAGGACACCACGGTGGCCAACCTGAGCGTGATCACGGCGGGCCCGGTGCCGCCCGACCCGGTGGAGCTCCTGATGGGGCCCAGGCTGGGCCAACTGCTGGAGAAGGCACAGGCCATGGGCTACCAGCAGATCGTGATCGACGGGCCGCCGCTGCTGGGCATCGCGGATGCGATCGTGCTGGGCAACCAGATCCAGCACATCGTGTTTGCCGTGAAGGCGGGCGGCACGCGCAAGGACAGCATCCGGGACGCCCTGCGCCGCCTGCGCAACGCGGGCCTGGCCCCCATGGGCATGGCGCTCACGCACGCGCGCAACGAGCACACCAGCGACTACGCCTACGCGGCCTACTACGGCTATGGCTACGGCGACGGCTACACCCCACCCAGCGCCGCCCGGCCAAGCCCGGCGCCAAGCCCGAACAAGCCGCCGGTTCCGCTGCCGGCCGGCACCCGCATCGAGCCCACACTGGACCCGTCCGGCGCCTAGGATGAAACACCCCCCGCGCCGCTTCGCGTCACCCCCGTCACTGGCCGTCCGGCAAAGCCGGCCCGGCGGTGCCTCCGGGTGGCGTTGTTTCATGCGTCGCGGATGGCGCGCAGCGCGATGGAGCAACAGACATGAAACACGGCCGCAGCCGCCTGCTGCCCGCGCTGCTGGACTTTGAGCGCTCGCCCGGGCGCTACCGGGTGGTGCTGCGCGAGCCGCGCCCGCTGTTTGAGCACATCGGCAGCGTGATGCTGCTCGCCGCCGGACGCCCGGTGCCGGGCCTGCCCGTTGCAGCGGCAAGCGCGCCCGAGCTGCGCCGCGCGGCGCGCTTTTTCGTGCGCACGGTGATGCTGCGCCCGGGCTCGGACGCCTTCACCCTGCTGGGCCTGGGCCCGGGCTTCGAGCCGGCGCAATTGCGCGAGCACTACCGGCTGATGATCCGCCTGACGCACCCGGACTTTGCCACCACGGGCGAAGGCTGGCCCGCCGACGCGGCCACGCGGGTCAACCTGGCCCACGACCTGCTCTCGTCGCCCGAGAAGCGGGCGGCCCACGCCGCTGCGCGTCACACACCGGCCGCCGGCGCGCCGATGCGCCTGCGCCCCGCACTGCCCAGGCCCACGTGCCCCAGGCCCGCATCGGCCCGCGACGCGGCGCGCGCGGGCTGGCTGTCCGCGCGCGCCAGGCTGGCGCTGGCCGGCGCGGGCGCGGTGCTCGCGGCGGGCGCGTTCCTGCTCATCGGCCCGGTGGGCCATGAGGGTTCATTGGCGGTACGCCGTGCCTTGCCGGCGCAGGCCCCCGTGCCGCTGGAGGGCGGACCGGCGTCGACCCCGGGGGCGCCCGAGACGCCGCAGCGGGAGGCGCCGCGGCCATGATCGATCTGCACAGCCACATCCTGCCGGGCATCGACGACGGGGCAAAGACGCTGGACGACTCGCTGGCGATGGCGCGCATCGCCGTGGCCGACGGCATCCACACCATGGCCTGCACGCCGCACATCTACCCCGGCATGTACATGAACGACGGCCCGGGCATCGCGCTCGCCTGCCGTCGCCTGCAGGCGGAGCTGGACCGCCATGGCATTGCGCTGAAGCTGGTGGTGGGGGCGGACGTGCACCTGGTGCCCGGCCTGGTCGACGGGCTCAGGAGCGGACGGGTGCCCACGCTGAACCGCTCGCGCTACTTTTTGCTGGAGCCTTCGCACACCACGCCGCCGCCACGGCTGGAAGCATCGGTGTTCCACCTGATCGCGGCGGGCTACACGCCCATCATCACGCACCCGGAGCGGCTGAGCTGGGTGGAGGGCCACCACCCGGTGTTCCTCCGGCTGATCGCGCAAGGCGCCTGGATGCAGGTGACAGCCGGGGCGCTGACGGGCGTCTTCGGCCAGCGCGCCCGGTACTGGGGCGAGCGCTTCATCGGCGAAGGCCACACCCACCTGCTGGCCACCGACGCGCACTCCACCGGCCGGCGCCTGCCGCGACTGACCGAGGGGCTGGCGGTGGCGCGTCGCCTGGTGGGCGACGGGGAAGCCCGCCGTCTGGTGGTCGAGCGGCCGACGGCGGTGTTGAAAAACCTGCCGCCGCAGGGCTTTGGGCTGCCCCACACGCCAGCGGATCCGGCAACGGGTCGGCCTTCGATGATCAGCCGATGGCTGTCAAGGCGGCACCCGACGTCCTGAGGGGCCGCGCGCGCGTCAGCGCGGCCACAACACCCACAGCTGCAGCGGCTGCTTGAGCGCGGCGGCCACGGTGTAGGCCGGGTCGGTCCATCCGCCCCAGCCGGTGAACAGGTCGGCGCGCACCGCGCCCACGATGGCGCCGCCCGTGTCCTGCGCCAGCACCAGTTTCTGCTGGCTGAGCGTGGGGCCCTGCGTGGCCAGCCACACCGGCGTGCCGTAGGGGATGCTCTGCGGGTCGACCGCGATTGAGCGGCCCGGGGTGAGCGGCACCCCCTGCGCACCGCGCGGGCCGAAGCGCGCGTCCAGCTCCGAGAGCTTTTCCTCGCGGAAGAACACGGTGCGCGGGTTGCTCCAGAGCATGTCGTTGAGACGCTGCGGGTTGCGCGCCGCCCAGGCCTTGATCGCCTCCCACGAGGCCTCGCTGATCGCGCGCTGGTCGAGCAGCCAGCGCCCCACGCTCTGGTAGGGATGGCCGTTGTGCGCGGCAAAGGCCACGCGCACCTGGCGCTGGCTGCCGTCGGGCTCGGTCACGTTGAGCCGGCCCGAGCCCTGGATCTGCAGGATCAGCGCGTCGATCGGGTCGGCCAGCCAGGCGATGGCCTTGCCCTGCAGCGCGGCCCGGGCCGCGGGCAGGGTGTCGATGTCCTGCCGGCTGTACCAGGGCTGGCCCGGGCGCAGGCCGTCGGGCGGGCCGTACAGCGGCGTGCGGTGGGTGGCGGTGGGCACGCGGCTGGCGGGCAGGATGGGTTCGTAATAACCGGTGAGCAGGCCCTGGGACAGGCTGCCGTCGGGCTCGCTCACGCGGTAGGGCTGGAAGCGGCGCACCACCCAGGCCTGCTGTTCGGCCGGCGTGGCGATGGAGAGCTGGCGCACCTCGCCACACAGCGCCGTGTGGCCGCTGACCGGCCGCTCGCAGCCGCGCACCCAGGCGTTCCAGGCCTCGTGCAGGCGGTCCTGACCCCAGCCGGGCAGTTCGGCCCAGCGCACCGGGGTCCAGCGGCTCTTGCCCCGCTGTTGCGCCGGGGGCAACGGGTCGTTGTCGGTGACGGGCGCGGGTGCACTCGGCGGGGGCGCGGGGTAGGGGTACGGGTCGATGGCGCAGGCGCCGAGGCTTCCTACAATCAGGGCCCATGCGCCCACACGCAGCATCTGCAGTGCCCGCTGCGCCGCTGGCGCGCCACCCCTCCACGAACCGTCGATCGCCGTCATGACCTTGTTGTTGCTGGAAGCCCTGGGCGCCCTGGTGTTGCTGGTGTTCATCGTGTGGTGGACCATGTTTTCAGGGCGCGAGAAAGGTGAGCTGCCCGACCGGACCCACGGTGAGCCGGAAGACGACGGCACGCCGAAGTCCTGAGCACGGGCCGGGCGCGAGGCCGTTCAAGCCTGGCGCAGCGCATTGGCCAGTTCCACGGCCGATTTCACGCCCATTTTGTCGAACACGCGCGAGCGGTGCACTTCCACCGTGCGCACGCTGATGTGGAGCTGATCGGCCACCAGCTTGTTGGGCAGGCCCGCGACCACCAGGTGCATCACGTCGCGCTCGCGCTCGGTCAGGCCAGCGAGCCGCTGCAGCAGCTCGCGCTGGGCGCGGCGCTCGGCCAGCACCTGGGCCGAACGGTGCAGCGCCTGCTCGACACGGTCGACCAGGGCGTTGTCGGAGAACGGTTTTTCGCAGAAGTCGAAGGCGCCACGCTTGACCGCATCGACCGCGGTGGCCACGTCGGCGTGGCCCGAGAGAAAGATCACCGGCAGCGCGGCCTGCCACGGCAGGGTCAGCAGGTGCTCGAACAGCGCCAGCCCGCTGGTGCCGGGCATGCGCACGTCGAGCAGCACGCAGCTGGGATCGCTCGGCGCGTCGCTCCAGCCACCGATCTCGGCCAGGAAGGCGTCGGCACTGTCGAAGCCCTCGCTGAGCAGCCGCCGCGTCCGCAACAGCCAGCCCAGCGCTTCGCGCACGCCCGCATCGTCGTCGACGAGAAAGACCTTGGCGTCGGGGTACTGGGTCATGGGCGGATGATAGTGGAGACGTTGCGCGTTCAGGCCGCCGGCAGCGTGAACCGGAACACCGTGCCCCGCGGCTGCGCCGGCTCGTAAGTCAGCGCGCCGCCGTGCTGCTCGATCACGGTGCGGCACAGGGAGAGGCCCAGGCCCATGCCCTCGGCCTTGGTGGTGAAGAAGGGGGTGAAGAGCTTGTCGCGCACCTCCGCGCTCAGCCCCTGCCCGTGGTCGGTCACGGCGAACTCGACCCAACCCTTGCGAGGCTGACCACCCGCGCTCTGGCCCGAGTGCAGGCGCGACTGGCTCACCGCCAGGGTGAGCACGCGCAAGCCGGAGCCCGAGGCCGGGTCGCCGATGGGCATGGCCTGCACCCCGTTGCGCGCCAGGTTGAGCAGCACCTGTTCGACCATGGTGCGGTCGCACAGCACCGGCGGGCAGCCGGGGGCCACGAGGGTCTGCACGCGGATGCCCTGTTTCTTGGCCTGCAGGCCCAGCAGCGGCAGGATGGCCTCGATCAGGCTGGCCGGCGCCACGGCCTCGCGCACCTGCTCGCGCCGGCGCACGAAGTCGGCCACGCTCTTGATGACGCGCCCGGCGCGCTCGGCCTGCTCGCTGATGCGCCGCATGGCCTGTTTGAGGTCGCCCTGGGGCAGGGGGTGCCCCGGGCTCGCGGGTTCTTCGAGCAGGTTGAGCGTGCCGCTGGCGTAGCTGGCGATGGCCGCCAGCGGCTGGTTGAGTTCGTGGCTCAGCAGCGAGGCCATCTCGCCCACGGTGGCCAGCCGGGCCGTGGCCTGCAGGCGCTCTTGCGAGGCGCGGTTGAGCTCTTCGACGCGGCGCTGTTCGCTCAGGTCGAGGATGGCGCTCATGAAGCCGGTCTGGTGGCCCTGGGCGTCGATCAGCGGCGCTTCGATGATGAGCACCGGGAAGCGGGTGCCGTCGCTGCGCTGGAACACCGACTCGTAGCCTTCGCGCGGCAGGATCTGGCCGGCCAGCCGCACCGCCTGGCGCTGCTGGTATTCGTCCACCAGCTCGGGCGGCCACCAGGGCGCGGGCAGGCCGGAGCCGACGAGCTGTTCGGCGCTGAACCCCACCATCTGGCAGAACGCCGGGTTGACGTAGGTGATGCGGCCGTGCATGTCGCGCGCGCGCAGCCCCGTGACCAGCGAGTTCTCCATCGCCTTGCGAAAGGCCAGGGCCTGCGCCAGCTCGAGCTCGGCACGCTGGCGGCGCCGGATGTCGCGCCCCAGCAGCGCGAGCACCGCGAGCAGGGCCAGCGAGAGCACGCCCACGACGGCGGTGAGCACGTTGGGGAACAGGCCGAAAGGCCCCTTGCCGCCCAGGCGCGGGCTCTCCAGTCGCAGCATGAGGGTGTGGCCGGGCAGGTCGAGCAGGCTGCTGGCCAGCAGGGTGCGCCGGCTGCCCGGGGCGCTGCTGTGCAGGGCCAGGCGGGTGCCGTCGGCCTCGGTGAAGGCCAGGCCGCGCCCGCGCAGCAGGTCTTTGTTGGTGAGCTCGGCGAGCAGGCCCGGCAGCGAGTAGGTGGCCACCAGGAACCCGGCCGGCACGCCGGTGCGCACCACCGGCAGGCACATCTCCATCAGCTCCTGGCCCTGGCCGCCGCTCATGGGCCAGAAGTAGCTGGGCGAAAACGAGGGCCCCGACACGCGCTGCGCGTTGTCGCAGGCCTGCCGCAGGTCGGGCAGGGCCTGCTCCCGGTGGAGGTAGTCAAACAGGTCCGGCAGGTAGGGGGTGTCGCGTTGGGCGATGAGCCGGTAGGCGCTGTCGCGCCACTCCAGGCGCACGATTTCGCGGTGCTGGCCCAGCAGTTCGGCCGCCGGCCCGGCCCAGGAGTCGGGCGTGGGCGCCACGCTGTGCAGCGATTGCAGGGTCTGCACGTTGCGCACCAGGGCGCTGCGCATGTCGCTGGCCATCGCGACGGCGTCGGCCTCCAGCGCGGCCTGGTCGCGCCCCTCTTCGTACTCGGTCGCCAGAAACACCAGCACGCCCAGCAACAGCAGCACCAGCAGCAGCAAGGCCCCCCAGAGCCTCCAGCGGCGCGAGGGCAACAGGTGGCGCACGTTCTGCCGGGATCGAACCACTGCACTCACGAGCAAGCGAGGCGGCGGAGCGAGCCCCCCAGGCCACCGCGGAACCGGCTCCGCCGGGCCGCAGGTGGCGCCCCCCAGTGGGGGGTGACGCGCCGTTGGGCGCGGCGCGGGGGGAGGTTCACGCGCCGGGCCGCCCCAAGCTTGAACCGCACCCCCGTGGGGGGCAGCGACCCGCGCAGCGGCGGAGCGAGGGGGCGCAGTCTCATAGTCTGCGGTGCTGCAGCGCGGGCAACTGCTGGCGCACGTTGCGCAGGCGCTCCATGTCCAGTTCGGCGAGCACCACACCCGGGCCCTCGGCCTGCAGGGCCATGACCTCGCCCCAGGGGTCGATCACCATGCTGTGGCCCCAGGTGCGGCGGCCGTTTTCGTGCAGCCCGCCCTGCGCGCTGGCGATCACATAGGCCTGGTTCTCGATCGCGCGGGCGCGCAGCAGCACCTCCCAGTGGGCCTGGCCGGTGGTGTGGGTGAAGGCCGCGGGCACCAGCAGCAGGTCGGCCGCGAGCATGCGGTAGAGCTCGCCGAAGCGCAGGTCGTAGCAGACGCTCTGCCCGACGCGCCAGCCCTGGCCGTCGCGCGCCTTGCACTCGAACACGGTGGGCGTGTCGCCCGCGACCAGCACGGTGGCCTCGTCGTAGCTCTCGCGGCCGTTGTCGTAGCGGAACAGGTGGATCTTGTCGTAGCGGCTGACGTTTTCGCCGCGCGGGGTGTAGACCAGCGAGGCGTTGGCCGCGTGCGCGGGGTCGTCGGTGGCCATGGGCAGGGTGCCGCCGACGACCCACATCTTCAGGTCGCGCGCGGCGTCGGACAGGAAGTCCTGCACCGTGCCCAGCCCCGGGGTCTCGGCGATCAGGAGTTTGTCCGCGTCCTGGTGGCCCATGAAGCAGAAGTACTCGGGCAACACGGCCAGCTCGGCCCCGTCGTGCGCGGCCTGGCGCAACAGGCGCAGGGCTTCGCTGAGGTTGGCGTCCAGGCTGATGCCCGAGACCATTTGGATGGCGGCGACTTTCATGACAGCTCCTGTGGGGTGGGCCAGAGGCCGCTCCCGGGGTGGAAACACAGCTTAACGCAGAGCAACAACCGGGACAGCCTATTCGCTTTTGGGCGCCACGGCGGCGACCCCGATTTTTTCGACCTGGGGGTCGGCCCAGCTGCCCGTGATGTGGAACTGCTGGGTGGTGGCGCTCTGCAGCGGCTGGCGCAGCAGGAACTGGGCCAGGAAGGTGCCCAGGCCCACGGCGGGGTTGATGGCGGTGGCGATCAGGGCGGCGGTGCCGGCGTTGATCTCGGGCACCACCACCACCTTGAGGTCCTGCTGTTCGCGCGCGATGTCGGCGCTGCCCTCCATCAGCACGGCGGCGTTGACGCCCTTCATCTGCAGGTTGTTGGTGTGCACCACGCCTTGCTCAATGCGCGCGTCGCCGCGCACGAAATCGAACGCGAACCCGTTGGAGAACACGTCGCGGAAGTCCAGCACCAGGCGCCGCGGCAGGGCCTGCAGGCTGAGCACGCCCAGCAGCTTGGCCGCCCCGGGCTCGACCTTGAGGAACTGACCGCGCTCGATGTCGACCTTGAGCTGACCGGCCAGGCTGGCGTAGTCCATGGCCAGCGGAGAGCCCCGCCAGCCGATGCTGCCTTCGATGCGGCCCTTGCCATTGCTCACCACGCCCTCACGGCCGAAGCGGGCCAGCAGCAGGCCGGAGTCGTTGATGTCGAGCGTGAAACTCAGCGCGGTGCGCCGCTGTCCGCCCGGGCTGGCGCCATCGGGCGCCCAGTTGCCGGTGGCGCTCAGGCGCGCCTCGGGCACGTTGAGCTCCAGCCGGTTCAGCCGCCACTCGCTCACGCGGGTGGGGCCGGCGCGGTTGACGGCGTTGATCTCGACCCGGCCCAGGCGCCGGTTGGACAGCACCAGGTCTTCGACCGCGATGTCCAGCGCGGGCACGCTGCTGGGCTGCTGCAGGATCTGCTCCACGTCCTTGGCGGCCGAGGGCGCCAGGTTCAGCCGCGCCAGCCGCGCGTAGACGCTGCCGGCGGCCGGGCCGCTGGGCTGGCCGTATTCGACGTAGCCATTGAGTTCCTCGGCGTCGACGTTGGCGCGCCACCGGGTGCCCTCGCGCGAGCCCCCGACCACCACCCGGTTGAAGCTGCGCCCGTCGACGGTGATGCGATCGGCGCGCACCGCCAGGGTGGTGGGCAGATAGGACAGGCTGGCGTCCGAAGCCGGCGAGGCGGGCGCAGGCGCGGTGGCGGTCCCCGCGCCGGGCACGCTGGCGCGCACCTCCGTGCCGGTGGTGCTGGTGAACACGCGTTCCCAGTCGTCCACGTTGATCTGGCCGACCTGGATGTTGGCCAGCACCCCGTCGGCCGGCAGGGGCGCCGACTCGCCGGCCCCCAGGCCCAGGGCCACGCTGCCGCGCAGCACCCGCGGCTCGGCGCCGACGATGTCGCGCTCGTAGCGCAGCGCGGCCAGCGGGGCCTGCTCGGGGCCGAGCAGGACCGTCAGGCGGTCGCTGCGGGCCACTTCGCCGCTGGCGTCGGCCGCCGTCGAGAGCACCGTGTTTTCGTAGCGCAGCGGCAGGCTGTCGGCCGCGACCTTGCCCAGCGGCGCCGGCAGGTTCAGCGCCAGCCCCTGCAGGCCGCTGGTCACCATCAGCTCGGGCACCCCGGCGCGGAAACCCAGTTGCGCGGTGTAGGCGGCGCTGCCGCTGGCGTTGGCAAAGAGGCGCGAGACGAAGCCCAGATCGGCGTCGCGCAGGCCCTCGGCCCGCGCCGTGCCCTGGCCCCGGAACTGGATGCGCGCCACGCCCTGGGCGTCGGGCTGCATGCCGCCGCTGAAGCGCAGTTCGCCGCCGTAGAGCTGCGCCTGGGCGCCGGTCACGCCAAAGCCCTTTTCGCTGAAGCTCAGGCTGCCCGTGGTGCTGGCCAGCAGCGGGGCCTCGGGGCTGATGTGCACGTCGTTGCCGTCAAAGCGCACCGTGCCGCCGACGGTGGTGGCGTCCAGCCGCTCGAACGGCAGGCTCAGGCGGAACTGCGCGCTGGCGGGCCCGGTCATGCGGGCCCGCGCCAGGGCTTCACCGGTCATGCGGTTGAGCGGCGAGCTGCGCACGAAGCCCAGCATCTCGGTCGCGGGTCCACGCGCGTCGGCGCTCACCACCAGGGTGGCGTGGTCCACCAGGTTGGCCACCTCGATCTTCGCCTGGCTCAGGCGCACCTGGGGCGCGCCGTCCAGCCCCGCCTCCAGCCCGCTCAGGCGCAGCGAGGCACGGTCCAGCAGCAGGGCGCCGTTGAGGCCCTTGAGCATGGGCCAGGGCGCATCGCCCGGTTCCTGCAGAAAGCTGGGCACGTAGGCGAAGTCCACCGCCTGCAGATGGGCCGCGATGCGGAAGTCGCCGCGGGTGCCGGGCGTGTCGAAGGGCATGTCGTACATGTCGCCCTTGATGCGAAAGTCCACCTTGTCGGAGCGGCCCGAGCGCACCGCCTCGCGCACATAGCGCCGCACCTCGGCCGACACCGTCAGCGGCAGGTAGCGGTGCACCCGGTCGGCGCTGGCGCGGGTCAGGGTGGCGTTCACGTCGAGCACGCCGGGGAAGCGGGAGCCCGAGGCGCTGTGCTGGGGGTCGCTGGTGTTCCAGCGGGCCTGGCCCGTGCCTTCGGCATCGGCGTTGGCCAGGCGCACGTTGTCCAGCTGGGCCTCGATGCGCTCGCCGTCCAGGCGCCAGAGCGCGTCGGCCTCGAAGCGCGCGAGCGGCAGCACCGGGTCCTCGAACACGTCGGGCAATTCGAGCGCCCCATTGGCCACCGCCAGGTGCGCGCGCCCGCCGGTCTGGTTGAGGTCGAAATCCACCGTGGCGCCCGCGATGCCGGGCCGCCCGGGCAGGGGGTAGCGGCCCGAGGCCGAGGTCTTGCCGCTGGGCCGGCCGGCCAGCGCCAGGCCCACCACACGGCCCTTGGCCTGGTAGGCATCGACGCTCCAGTCGATGCCTTCGCCGGGTGCCGCGGCGGCGTCCGCCGACCCGGCCCGCGCGCTGGCGGCGGGCGGCGGCAGGCCCTGCCAGCGGGCCGTCAGGCCGTCGACGCGACCGGCCGGTTTCAGGCTGGCCAGCAGGCCGGGCGCACCGCCGGGCAGCGGCAGCCGGCTGGCCAGCGCGGACAGCGGCGCGAGTTCGATGCCGTCGGCGCTGAGTTCGGTGTGGGCCACGCGCTGGCCCTGGCGCGCGGTGTGCTCCAGCCGCAGGCGGCCGCCGGGCCAGACCTCGCCCGCGCGGGTGCGAAAGCGCAGGTTGTCGGTGGTGAAAGAGAACCCCGCGTCGCTCCATTGCGAGGCCAGGCGCCCGCCGAGCTCGTCCAGCGCCAGCAGGGGCAGCTCCGGGCCCAGGCGCGTTTCCACGCCCCGCAGCGCCAGGTCGGCGGTGACGCCGGTCACGTGCCCCCGTTTCACGTCGGCCCAGGCGCGCACCGCGCCCTGGCCCGCGAGCACCTCGACGCCCCAGTCGGACAGGTCCACATAGGCCCGCAGACGCGACACGTCCATGCGGGTGAAATCGGCGAACAGCTCGCCGTCCCAGCGCTGCCAGCGCGCGGTTCCCGCGGCCCGGCGGCCCAGGTCGAGCAGGGGTTCGCGCAGGTCGGCGCGCAGGCTCAGGCGCTCGCCCCACTCGGGGGGTGGGGTGGCGTCGAGCCGGAACCGGTGGTGGCGCGCCTGGTTGCGCGCCACGAAATCCAGCGCGCCCAGTTGCAGCGGCGGCTGGCCGCGCAGGTCGTCGGTCCAGCGCACGGTGCCGTTCTGGATCACGAACTCGGGCTGGGAAAAAAACCAGTCGGAGGCCGCGTGGTCGCCGCTGTCCGGCCCCGTCAGGTCCAGCCCGGCCACCTCGATGTGGCCCTGCGCGGTGCGGCGCACGTCCAGCACCGGCGAGGCGATCACCACCTGCTCGAAGCCCAGCCGCCACAGCGAACGGACCGACAGCGCGGTGCGCACGCTCGGCAGGTGCAGGGCCTCGCGCCCGGCGGCGTCGAACAGCCGCACGTCGCTCAGCTCGAAGGTGGGCACCAGGGCGGGCACGAAATCGGGCAGCCAGTCGTGGCCCGCCGATCCGGCCTCGGCCCGGATCGCCCCCACGCGCACGGGTACCCCTACCGTGCTGCTGGCCCAGCGTTCCAGGTCGGGGCGCCACTCGCCGATTCGCGGCACAATCCACAAATGCAGCACGCCCAGGGTGAGTGCGAACAGGCCCCAGACGGCCAGCACCAGCCAGAGCAGCAGCCGCGTTGCCACGGAAAGTGTCTTGAGGGATCGCGTGAAGGGTGCACGCACAGGAGATTCGGCGGCATCTGCCGGGCTTTGATGGTTCATGTCCACTGCAAATTATGACGGCCAGCCACACCAAGGGTTCCGCAGTCCTGGAATCCGCTTTGTCAATGAATGTGATACCCCCGTCCCCCCACCACCCCCCTTTGACACCCGCTGACCGGATCGCCGAACACTCGCGTTTCGTGCAGCGCGTGCGCCGCCGCTACACCGACGAACTCGCCTGCCTGCCGCCCGGCGCACCGGTGCACGCCAGCATGCAGGCCTGCCTGGCCGAACTGCGCGCCCGTGGCTTGGCCGTGCCCGCGGCGCTGCGGGTGCTGCGCCAGCTGGTGCTGGAGCGCCTGGTGGTGCTCGACTGCGAACAGGATGCGCCGCTGGCCGTGGTCACGCGCGCGGTCACCGAGCTGGCCGAACTCGCGCTCGACGCGGCCTGCACGCTGGCCTGGAGCGAGCTCGACGAGCTGTTCGGTGCTCCCCAGTACCCCGGCCCCGACGGCCAGCCCCAGCGGGCCCGGATGTGGGTCATCGGCATGGGCAAGCTGGGCGCGCGCGAGCTCAACGTGTCGAGCGACATCGACCTGATCTACGTCTACGACCACGACGGCGAGACCGTCGGCAACGCCCAGGGCCGCAACCGCATCAGCAACCACGAGTACTTCGGCAAGGCGGTCAAGCACATCTACAACACCGTGGGCGAGGCCACCGAACACGGCAGCGTGTTCCGCGTCGACCTGGCGCTGCGGCCCAACGGCAACTCGGGACCGAGCGCGGTCTCGCTGGGCGCGCTGGAGGAGTATTTCCTGGTGCAGGGCCGCGAGTGGGAACGCTTCGCCTGGCTCAAAAGCCGCGTGATCGCCCCGGCCGCCTGCATCGCCGACAAGAGCGCCAGCGTGCTGCGTGGCGCGGTGCTGCCCTTCGTGTTCCGCAAGTACCTGGACTACAACGTCTTCGACTCGCTGCGCACGCTGCACCGCCAGATCCGCGAGCACGCGGCCAAGCGCGCCGCCGGCAACCCCGGACGCGCCAACGACGTGAAGCTCTCGCGCGGCGGCATCCGCGAGATCGAGTTCACCGTGCAGCTGCTGCAGGTGGTGCGCGGCGGCCAGTTTCCCGAACTGCGCACCCGCCCCACGCTGGACGCGCTGCAGCGCCTGTGCCGCGCCGGCCTCATGCCCCAGGCCAACGCCGACGCGCTGGCGCAGGCCTACACCTTTCTGCGCCGGGTCGAGCACCGCATCCAGTACCTGGACGACCAGCAGACCCACGTGATGCCCACGCGCGACGACGACCTGAACTGGCTCGCCGCCACCATGGGCCACGCCAACGTCTGCGACTTCCTGCACACCCTGGACGCGCACCGCGAGCTGGTGGCGCAGGAGTTCGACACCCTGCTCGGCGGCCCCACCAACGGGGGCTGCAATGGCAAGGGCTGCAACGGCAGGAACGGGAAGAATGGCGCGGCCGGCCACGTCGGCGGCACGAGCGACGACCTGCAGTCGGTGCTGGCCCAACTGCCCGAGGCCTTCGCGGCCAAGGTGGCGCAGTGGAACGGCCACCCGCGGGTGCTCGCACTGCGCGAGGATGCGCGCGCGCGCCTGGTGCGGCTGGTGCAACGCACCGGCGCCTGGCTCGAACAAGGGCGGGTGAGCGAAGAGGCCGCCCTGCGCCTGGCCGACTGGATCGAACCCCTGCTGCGCCGCGAGAGCTACCTCGCGCTGCTGCAGGAGCGGCCCTCGGTGCACGAGCGCCTGCTGCGCCTCATGGGGGCGGCCAAATGGCCCGCGCGCTACCTGCTCCAGCACCCGGGCGTGATCGACGAACTGGCCAGCCAGCAGCTGCTGGCCGAGCGCTTCGACGCCGTGCAGTTCGAGGCCGAACTCGAAGCCCGGCGCGCCGCGCTGCACTCCACCGGCGAAGACGACGAAGAGGCCCTGCTCAACCTGCTGCGCCGCGCGCACCACGCCGAGGTGTTCCGCACCCTCGCGCGCGACGTGGAAAAAGTGCTCACCGTGGAGCAGGTGGCCGACGACCTCTCGGCCCTGGCCGACACCATGCTGCGCGTGACGGCGCGCTGGTGCTGGGCGCGGCTGAAGAACCGCCACCGCGAAGAACCCGGTTTCGCCATCATTGGCTACGGCAAGCTCGGCGGCAAGGAGCTGGGATACGGCAGCGACCTCGACATCGTGTTCGTCTACGAAGACGAGGACGAGCGCGCCCCCGAGATCTACGGCGCCTTCGTGCGCAAGATGATCAACTGGATGACGGTGAAGACCGGCGAGGGCGACCTGTTCGAGATCGACACCGCGCTGCGGCCCAACGGCAACTCCGGCATGCTGGTGACCAGCTTCAACGCCTACGCCAACTACCAGCAGCAGCGTGGCAGCAACACCGCCTGGACCTGGGAACACCAGGCGATGACGCGGGCGCGGTTTGTCATGTCCGGAAGTGAAGAAACCCCCACGCTCCCCGCTGCGCGTGGTTCGCTGCCCCCCGAGGGGGCTGGCCCCGCCTTGGGGCGGCCCGGCGACGAGACCGAAGCCCCCACGCTCCCCGCTGCGCGTGGTTCGCTGCCCCCCGAGGGGGCTGGCCCCGCCTTGGGGCGGCCCGGCGACGGGGCCGTGACCTCTTCCCTTCGCGAGCGCTTCGATGCCGTGCGTGAGGCGGTGATCACGTCGGAGCGCGACCCTCAGGCGCTGGCCGCGGAGATCGTGGCCATGCGCGAGAAGGTGCGTGCCGCCCACCCGGTGCGCGGCACGCGGTTCGACGTCAAGCACAGCCCGGGCGGCATGGTGGACGTGGAGTTCGCCGTGCAGTACCTGGTGCTGTCGCAGTCGCGCACCCACCCCGAGCTGCGCGCCAACGCCGGCAACATCGACCTGCTGCTGCGCGCCGAACGCGCCGGCCTGCTCGCGCCCGGCATGGGCGAGGCCGCCTCGCGCGCCTACCGCGAGCTGCGCCAGATCCAGCACCGGGCGCGGCTGGACGAAGCGCCGACCCAGGTCGATGCCGAGCTGGTGGAGCCCCAGGCCGCGGCCGTGCGCGCGCTGTGGCAGCACGTGCTGGGCTCGCGCACGGCATGAAGCCCTCGCGCAGCTGGCTGGTGCTCTGCGCGGTGCATGGAGTGGCCAGCATGCTGCTGTGGTGGGCCCGCCCGGGCGCCATCGACACCCTGACCTGGCACGCCCACGACTGGCAGCAGCAGCCCTGGACGCTGTGGACCAGCGCCTGGGTGCACATGAACACCCCGCACCTGATCGGCAACCAGCTCGCGCTGGGCGTGCTGGCCGCCTTTGCCTGGGTGATCCGGCCCTCGCTGGCCTGCACCTGGGCCTGGCTGCTGGCCTGGCCGCTGATGCAGGGGTCGCTGCTGCTGTGGCCGCAGATCGGTTACGCGGTGGGCCTGTCGGGCCTGCTGCACGCCGGGGCCATGGTGCTGGCCATGCAGCTGATCCAGAAGCGCATCCCCGTGCCCATGGCGCGACGCTGGGGCGGTCTGCTGGCCCTGGGTCTGCTGGTGAAGCTGGCGCTGGAGCAGGGCTGGTCGAACCCGGTGGTCTGGGACCCGGGCAACGAGATGTCGGTGGTGCAGGCGGCCCACCTGGCGGGCACGCTGTGGGGCCTGGTGCTGGGGCTGATGCTGGGCTGGCTGCCCCGCGACAGGGCAATCGCCCCGGCGCCTTCACTGCCCGCGCACTGAGGCACCGACGGACGAAGCGGTGCGGCCCAGGGCACCGCCGGGCCGGCTTTGCCGGACGGCCAGTGCCGCCCCCTTGAGGGGGTCGCGCGCAGCGCGGCGGGGGTGTTCACCTCAAGCCAACGACTTGCGAAACCGGTTGAGCTCCTGCACCGTCTTGAAGCTCTGCTCCATCAGCAGGCTCATGTTGTGCAGGATGCGCTCGACCACGCGGTTTTCCCACACCGCGTTGAAATCGATCTGCTGGTCCAGCCAGTGTTCGAGCCACTCGGGGTTGGGCAGGCGGCTCTGGATGGTGTCCTTGGGGAACAGCGCCTTGTTCACGTGCAGGTTGGTCGGGTGCAGGGCCTGCGCGGTGCGCCGCGCGCTGGCCATGAGCACGCCCACCTTGGCGAACGCGGCGCGCGCCTCGTCGCCGAAGTTGCCGATGGCGCGTTTCATGTAGCGCAGGTAGGCGCCGCCGTGGCGCGCTTCGTCCTGGCTCAGGGTGGCGTAGATTTTCTTGATCACGGGCTCGGTGTGCCACTCGCTGGCGCGGCGGTACCAGTGGTTGAGGCGGATTTCGCCGCAGAAGTGCAGCATCAGCGTCTCCAGCGGCGGGGCCGGGTCGAACTCGAAGCGGATGTCGTGCAGCTCCTGCTCGGTGGGCACGAGTTCGGGCCGGAAGCGGCGCAGGTATTCCATCAGCACCAAGGCGTGTTTCTGCTCTTCGAAGAACCAGATCGACATGAAGGCCGAGAAGTCGGAGTCGTCGCGGTTGTCGCGCAGGAACATCTCGGTGGCCGGCAGCGCCGCCCATTCGGTGATGGCGTTCATCTTGATGGTCTGGGCCTGCTCGTCGCTGAGCGCGCCGGCCTGGAAGGTTTCCCAGGGAATGTCTTTGCCCATGTCCCAGCGGACGGACTCCAGCTGCTTGAAGAGTTCGGGGTAAAGCATGCGCGTCCTCGGTGGCAAAAAATCAGTTTACGGCCGGCACATGGCCGTTGTTTGACAAAGCAGCGGGCCTTGAATGGGTATCGGCCGCACCCGGGGCGGGGGCCTTGTCCAGGCCGTTTCCAGGCCGGCCGCCCCCCGGGCCATGCGATAACCCTGCAATGCCCAGGGACACAAAGAAGATTGCTTGGACTAAAAAGATACCAATCAGTCACAATAAGACCATACGGTGTATTCTCAGACCGAAATCTCCATCTCACCACCACCGGACCCGCCCATGCCAACGCAGCCCAGGAACTTTTTTGCATCGGCACCGCTCCATAAACACAGGGCGGCGCCGGAACCCGTGCCGCCCACTGTTTTTGCACTGCGAAGCCTTCCTGCCCCTGGTGGTTTGGCTGCAATCCCGGAACGTCTTTCCTCCTCCTCCCTCCCTCCCTCATTCGTTTCGGGGCGCTTCGCAGTCTTTTGTCTTCCGGCCCACCGGGCCATGGGGGTCTGAGCCATGCATTCAGACCCCCGCTTTCAGCCCATGGGCGGCACCCGCCCGCCTCGCCGTGTGGCCATCGTCGGCTCGGGCATCTCGGGCCTGGCCGCCGCGCACACCCTGGCCGGTCTGGCCGACATCACCCTCTTTGAAGCCGGCGCCCACTTTGGCGGCCACGCCCACACGGTGGATGTGACCCTGCCCGACGCGCAGGGCCATCCGATCCGCTTCGGCGTGGACACCGGTTTCCTGGTGCTCAACGAGCGCACCTACCCCAACCTGCTGGCGCTGCTGGCCGCGCTGGAGGTGCCGCTGGCGGGCTCCGACATGTCGTTTTCGGTGCAGGCCCCGGGCGCCGGGCCCGACGGCGGCGCGCTGGAGTGGAGCGGCGCCAGCCTGTCCAGCGTGTTTGCCCAGCGCCGCAACCTGCTCAACCCCCGCTTCTGGCGCATGCTGGCCGACATCCTGCGTTTCAACCGCATCACCACGCGGCTGGCGCAGCAGGGCCAGGACCTGGGCGAGCACAGCCCGCTGCTGCAGCCGCTGGGCGAGTTCCTGCGGGCGCAGGGCTTCTCCCGCGAATTCCGCGACTGGTATTTCCTGCCCATGATGGGCTGCATCTGGAGCTGCCCGACCGACCAGATGCTGGCTTTCCCAGTGGCCACCATGGTGCGCTTCTGCCACAACCACGGCCTGCTCCAGATCACCCACCGGCCGCAGTGGCACACGGTGGCCGGCGGCGCGCGGCGCTACGTGGACAAGATCGTGGCCGCCATTCCCGACCGGCGCCTGCGCACGCCGGTGCACCAGGTGCTGCGCGACGCGCAGGGCGTGCGCGTGGTGAGCGAGGGCCGGGTCGAGCGTTTCGACGCCATCGTCATGGCCTGCCACAGCGACCAGGCGCTGGCGATCCTGGGCGCAGCGGCCAGCCCGGACGAGCGCGCCGTGCTCGGCGCGATCCGCTACCAGCCCAACCGCGCGGTGCTGCACACCGACGCCTCGGTGCTGCCCAAGGCCCCCACCGCCTGGGCGGCCTGGAACTACGAGCGCGAAGGCCTGGCCACCCAAGCCGGCGAAAGCCCCGGCCCACAAACGCCGTCGGCCCAGGTCTGCCTGCACTACCTCATCAACCGGCTGCAGCCGCTGCCGGTGGCGCAGCCGGTGCTGGTGTCGCTCAACCCGCGGCGCGCGATCGACCCGGCGCGGGTGATTGGCGAATACGCCTACGAACACCCGGTGTTCGACCTCGCCGCCCTGCGGGCCCAGGCCCGCCTGGGCGAGCTGCAGGGCCGACAACACACCTACTACGCTGGCGCCTGGATGGGTTATGGCTTCCACGAAGACGGCCTGAAAGCCGGCCTGCACGCGGCGCGTGCGCTGATCGACGCCCACGGCCTGATGCCCACCACCAGCGGCGCGGCCGCGCGCCACGCGGCCCTGCCCGGGGTGTTCGGGTGAGCACGCCGCCGCCGGTGGCGCAGATCGGTTTCGGCCAGGTGCGCCACACGCGCCTGCGCCCGCGCCGCCACGCCTTCGCCTACCCCACCCATTTCCTCATGCTGCCGCTGCGCAGCCTGCGCGCCCACGGCGACGGCGAGCTTGCGCGCAACCGGCGCGCGGCGCTGAGCTTTCACGACGCCGACCACGGCGACGGCGGGCCCGACTGCCTGGCCTGGATCGACGGCCTGCTGCGGCAGCACGGCATCCACGACGCGCTGGGCGAGGTCTGGCTGCACACCCCCCCGCGCGTGCTGGGCCACAGCTTCAAACCGGTGAGCCTGTGGTACTGCCACCGGCCCGATGGCCGCCTGCGCGCGGTGCTGGCCGAGGTGAACAACACCTTTGGCGAGCGCCACTGCTACCTGCTGGACAACCCGCGCTATGGCCAGCCCTGCACGGCGGACAAGGTCTTCCACGTCTCGCCGTTCTGCCCGGTGCGCGGCCAGTACCGCTTCGTCTTCATGCGCAGCCCCGACCGCCCCGGCGCCGGCCCGGCCCGCACCGTGGCGCGCATCGACTACCACGACGACGGGGCCGACGCGCCCGCGCTGATCCAGACCAGCGTGAGCGGCGCGCTGCAGGCGCTCAACGCCCGTAGCGTGCGACGCGCACTCTGGGCCTACCCCGCCATGACCTTGGGCGTGATCACCCACATCCACTGGCAGGCGCTGCGCCTGTGGCTCAAACGCACGCCCTTCTTCCGCCAACCGGCCGCGCCGGGCACCGCCGTCACCGTGGGCGGGCCCGCCCAGCCGCCCTTCTGATCCCGTCCCTCCCACCCCGCCCTGGCTGCCCCCCATGAACAGCACCACCGCCCCCCGACACCCCGCCGGTTTCGCACTGCCGCGCAACGCGCCCGCCACCGCCCGCAGCGCGCTGAAACTGCTGCGGCGCCTGCGTCACGGCAGCCTCACGCTGCAGCTGCCCGATGGCTCCATGCAACGCTTCGGTGACACCACCGGGCCGCACGCCAGCCTGCGCCTGGCCAACTGGAAGGTCTGCGCGGCGGCGCTGAAATCGGGCGACATCGGCTTCGCCGAAAGCTACATCGCGGGCGACTGGCACACACCGAACCTCACCGAGCTGCTGCGCCTGTTCATCGCCAACCGGCACGAGATCGAGGACATGGTCTACGGCTCGTGGCTCGGCCGGCTGGCCCACTGGGTCCAGCACAAGCTCAACCGCAACTCCCGGGCCAACAGCCGCAAGAACATCCACGCCCACTACGACCTGGGCAATCCGTTCTACGAACTCTGGCTGGACCCGACCATGAACTACTCGTCGGCCCTGTTCGAAACGCCGGAGCAGTCCATGGTGGAAGCGCAGCACGCCAAGGTGCGGCGCGCGCTGCGCATGGCCGGGGTGCGCGCCGGCGACCGCGTGCTGGAGATCGGCTGCGGCTGGGGCGCGCTGGCCGAGATGGCCACCACCGAATTCGGCGCCTCGCTCACCGGCGTGACCCTGTCCACCGAGCAGCTGGCGTTCGCCCAGCAGCGCATGGAGAAGCTGGGTGTGCCGCTGATGACCGACACGCCCGCCGCCGGGCCGCCCCAAGGCGGGCGAGCCCCCGCGGGGGGCAGCGACCCGCGCCAGCGGCGGAGCGTGGGGGGAGCCCCTTCTGCCGATCTGCGCCTGCAGGACTACCGCGACATCGACGACGGCCCCTACGACGCGATCTGTTCCATCGAAATGGTCGAGGCCGTGGGCCGCGAATACTGGCCGGGCTACTTCGGCGCGCTGCACCGCCTGCTCAAGCCGGGCGCACGGGCCTGCGTGCAAAGCATCGTGATCCGCGACGACCTGTTCGATCGCTACATCGCCGGCACCGACTTCATCCAGCAGTACATCTTCCCCGGTGGCTGCCTGCCCAGCCCGTGCGAATTCCGCGCCGCCGCGCAGCGCGCCGGCCTGGAGGTGGTGGACCAGTTCGATTTCGGGCAGGACTACGCGCGCACGCTGCGGCTGTGGCGCGAGCAGTTCCTGCGCGAGCACGAGCGGGTGCAGCGGCTCGGCTTCGACCCGCGTTTCCTGCGCCTCTGGGAGTTCTACCTGGCCTATTGCGAAGCCGCGTTCCTCGAAGGCAACACCAGCGTCGTGCAGTTCAGCTTGCGCCGCCCGGACTGAGCCATGCCATACACCCACCGCCTGCCGCGACACACGCTGGCGCTGATCGCGCTGGGCGCGGCCCTGTGCGCCCCCGCCCAGGCCACCAGCCCCATCGAACCCACGGCCAGCGCCGCGCTGCAAGGCCAACAGGCGGTGGGCCAGGGCCTGCTGCGGGTGTGGGGCTTGGAGGTCTACGGCGCCAGCCTCTGGGCCGCGCCGGGCTTTGATGCGCAGCGTTTCGCCGCGCAGCGCTTCGGGCTGGAGCTGCACTACCGGCGCGCCTTCGCCGGGCGCGACATCGCGCAGCGCTCGATCGACGAGATGCGCGGCATCGGCGCACTCACCCCCGAACAGGCCACCCGCTGGCAACAGGCCATGGGCGCGCTGTTCCCCGACGTGGCGCCGGGCGACCGCATCCTGGGCCTGCACGTGCCCGGCAGCGGCGCGCGGTTCTACCTCAACGGCCGGCTGCTCGGCGAGATCGCCGACGAGGGGTTTTCGGCCCGCTTCTTCGGCATCTGGCTCTCGCCCGCCACCTCGCAGCCGCGCCTGCGCGAAGCGCTGATCACGCAGGCGCGGCGATGAGCCCGGCCCGCCCCACCCGCATCCCCACACCGGCCGAACATTTCGTGGGCACCGGCGCCTGGCGCCACGGCCTGCGCTATGGCCTGCTCGGCCTGCCGCTGGCCTTCGTGGCGCTGCCGCTGTACGTGATCCTCCCCAACCACTACGCGCGCAGCTTCGGCGCGCCGCTGGCCGCGCTGGGCCTGGTGCTGCTGCTGGCGCGGCTGTTCGATGCGCTGCTCGACCCGCTGATCGGCCGCTGGTGCGACCGCCTGTTCGCGCGCTCGCACCGCGCCGTGCTGGCCGCGGGTGCCGGCGCGGCCGTGGCACTGGCCCTGGGCCTGTGGGCGCTGCTGTTCCCGCCCGAGGCGGTACGCGCCGACCCGGCTGCACTGCTGGCCTGGGCCGGTGGCCTGATGGCCCTCACCTGCACCGCCTACAGCGTGGCCAGCGTGGTGCACCAGACCTGGGGCGCGCGCCTGGCGGGCAACGAGGCCCAGCGCAGCCGCATCGTCGCCTGGCGCGAGGGCCTGGCGCTGCTGGGGGTGTTGCTCGCCGCGGTCTTGCCCGGCACGCTGGGACTGGGCGCCACCATCACGGCGTTTGCCGTGCTGCTGGCGCTGGGCTGGTGGGCCTGGAGCGCGGCGGTGGTGCCGCTGCCCGGCAGCCCGGCCACGCCCGCGCAGGCGGGTATGCCGGCACGGCGCTCGCCGCTGCGCCAGCCGCGCTTTCTGAAACTGCTGGTGGTGTTCGTGCTCAACGGCACGGCCAGCGCCGTGCCCGCCACCCTGGTGCTGTTCTTCGTGCAGGACCGGCTGCAGGCGCCGCGCGCCATCGAGCCCGCCTTCCTCGCCACCTACTTCCTGTTCGCCGCGCTGTCGCTGCCGCTGTGGGTGCGGCTGGTGGGGCGCCTGGGCCTGGCGCGCAGCTGGCTGGCCGGCATGGCGCTGGCCGTGGCGGCCTTCGTCTGGGCGGCCACGCTGGGCGAGGGCGATGTCTGGCCGTTCCTGGTGGTGTGCGCCCTTTCGGGGCTGGCCCTGGGCACCGACCTGGCCCTGCCCGGCGCCCTGCTCACCGGCCTGATGGACGAACTCGGCGAACGCGGCCGACGCGAAGGCGCCTACCTCGGCTGGTGGAACTTCGCGGCCAAGCTCAACCTGGCGCTGGCCGCCGGCCTGAGCCTGCCGCTGCTCGCCCTGTTCGGCTACAGCCCCGGCACGCGCGACCCCGCCGCGCTGCAGGTGCTCACGCTCGCCTACTGCCTGCTGCCCTGCGCGCTCAAGCTGCTCGCGGGCGCCGCGCTGCACACCCTGGTGATCCGGCCCGAGCGCCTGGCCCGCCCTACCGCCCTCCCGCCATTGAAAGCCCAACCATGAAACGACGCCTCGTGCTCACCACCGGCATCGCCGCCACGCTCGGCCTGGCGGGCTGCGCCGGACCGCAGCTCAGCGACCACGCGGGCGAGCAGCCCGCGCTGGACCTGCGCGACTACTTCAACGGCACGCTCGATGCCTACGGCGTCTTCACCGACCGCGCCGGCAAGGTGGTCAAACGCTTCACCGTGCTGATGCGCTGCCACTGGACGGGCGAGGACGGCGTGCTCGACGAGCACTTCGTGTACTCGGACGGCAGCACGCAACAACGCATCTGGCGCCTCAAGCACCTGGGCGAAGGCCGCTACAGCGGCAGCGCCGACGACGTGGTGGGCACAGCGCTGGGCCAGACCCGCGGCAACGCCTTCCGCTGGGGCTACACGCTGGCCCTGCCGGTGGACGGACAGATCTGGCATGTCGACTTCGACGACTGGATGTACCTGATGGACCCGCGCGTGATGCTCAACAAGGCCACGATGAGCAAGTTCGGCGTCCGCCTGGGCGAGGTCACGCTGAGCTTCGTCAAACGCCCCGCGTGAGCCGCCCGCTCCCCCACACACCCCTTTCGCCATGACCGCCCCCAGCCACTTCGTCGAACCCAGCGCCCCCCTGCGAGCGGAAAGCCCCGCCCGGCGGCGCGGCTGGCGCCTGCTGCGGCCCTTCAACCCGCCCATCACCGGGTGGCGCGGCCTGCGGGTCTGGGTGATCGGCGCCTCCAGCGGCATCGGCCTGGCCACCGCCGAGGCGCTGGTGGCGCGCGGCGCGCGGGTGCAGGTCTCGGCGCGCGACGCGGCCGCGCTGGAGCGGCTGGTGGCCAGGCATCCGACACTGCCCGGCGCCACGCCAGTTCAGGCCTGGCCGCTGGACGTGACCGACGCCCTGGCGGTGGCGCGGACCGCGCGCGCCATCCTGGCCCAGGGCCCGCTCGATCTGGTGCTGTACTGCGCCGGCCACTACCGCGAAATGCGCGCCACCGCGCTCGATCTGGCCGAACTGCGGCAGCACCTGGCCATCAACTACGTCGGCGCGCTCAACGTGCTCGACGCCGTGCTGCCCGCGCTGATCGCGCGCGGCGCCGGCCACCTCAGCCTCATCAGCAGCGTGGCCGGGTTTCGCGGCCTGCCCAAAAGCCTGGCCTACGGCCCGACCAAGGCCGCGCTCACCCACCTGGCCGAAACCCTGTACCTCGATCTGGAGCCGCTGGGGCTGGGCGTGAGCGTGGTCCACCCCGGTTTCGTGCAGACGCCACTGACTGCGCAGAACGACTTCAGCATGCCGGCCCTGATCACGCCCGAGCGCGCCGCGCTCGCCATGCTCGACGGCTGGGCGCGCGGCGCGTTCGACATCCACTACCCCAAACGTTTCACGCGCTGGATGAAGCTGCTGCGCCTGTTGCCCTACCGCGCCTACTTCCCCGCCGTGCGGCGCTTCACCGGGCTATAAACCTCCCATGACGCTGTCCACCGACGACTCCCGCGCCGCGGTCGCCCGCCTCGCCGCCTATTTCGAAACCCTCACGCCCCAGAGCGTGGCGCAGATCGGCCGCTTCTACGCGCCGCAGGCGCGCTTCAAGGACCCGTTCAACGAGGTGCAGGGCGTCCCCGCGATCGGCCGCATCTTCGAACACATGTTCCAGGCCCTGCACGAGCCGCGCTTCACCGTGACGCAACAGCTGGTGGACGGCGCGCAGGCGTTTCTGGTCTGGGAATTCCACTTCCGTTTCCAGCGCTTCGACACCACCACCGTGCAGCTGATCCGCGGCGGCTCCCACCTGATGCTGGACAACGACGGCCGCATCCGCGAACACCGCGACTACTGGGACGCGGCCGAAGAGCTGTACGAGAAGCTGCCGGGGTTGGGCACACTGATGCGCTGGCTGAAGCGCAGAGCCGCCCGTTAACACGCCGGCGCGCGTGCCCGCTTCCAGGATGCCGCGGAACTGGCTTTGCCAGGCCGCAGGCATCGCCCCCTGGGGGGTGACGCGCCCCTAGGCGCGGCGCGGGGGGAACCTATTAGTCCGGCCGTGTGTCCACAAAACTCTGGCGCAGGAAGAGCTTCTCGCTGAGCTTGGCCAGGTTCGGGTAGGACGAACGCCAGTCGATGCTGGGGAAACGGAAGTCCAGGTAGCCCAGCGCACAGCCCACCGCCAAGTCGGACAGGCTCAGGTGGATGCCCGAGCAGAACGGCTTGTCGCCCAGGCCCTGGCTCATGGACTTGAGCGCCGCGTGCACCTTGCCCATCTGGCGTTCGATCCAGGCGTCGCTGCGCTGCTCGTCGGTGCGGCCGGCCCAGGTCGCTTCCAGCCGGGCCAGGATGGCCGCGTCCAGCAGGCCGTCGGCCAGCGCTTCCCAGGTCTTGACTTCGGCGCGCTCGCGGCCCTGGGCCGGGATCAGCTTGCCCACGGGCGACAGGGTGTCGAGGTATTCCACGATCACCCGCGAATCGAACACCGCTTCGCCGCCCTCCATCACCAGGCACGGCACCTTGCCCAGCGGGTTGGAGGTGCCGATCTGGGTGCTGGCCGACCAGACGTCTTCCGGCAGGAACTGGTAGTCGAGCTTTTTTTCGGCCATGACGACGCGCACTTTGCGCACGTAGGGGCTGGTGATGGCGCCGATGAGTTTCATGGACGGTGCTTCGTGAGACAGGTTTCCCTGGGGTCGGCCATTTTAGCCAGCCACGGGCTTCTCGGGACTGACAGTGTCACTGGGGGGATCGGGCCACCCACCCGGGCCAGGCACCGGCCAGCGCGCGGCGCCAGACGGCACCGAGTCGCCGGGGCCGTGCCTCCTACAATTGGGGGATGCGCCCGACCACCCCCGCCCCCACCGCTCACCCCCCCATGGCCTCCCAGGCCCTGACCCCCGTTTCCGCCCTGTCCCCGCTGGACGGCCGCTACGCCGGCCGGCTGGCCAGCCTTCGGCCCTTCATGAGCGAACAGGGCTACATGCACCGCCGCGTGCAGGTCGAGATCGCCTGGTTCATCGCCCTGTCCGACGCCGGTTTCGACGAGTTCAAGCCGCTCACGCCCGGCGCCCGCACCTACCTCCTGGGCCTGGTGAAGAACTTCAGCGAAGCCGATGCGGTGGCCATCAAGGACATCGAGAAAACCACCAACCACGACGTGAAGGCGGTGGAGTACTGGATCAAATCGAAATTCGACGCCCGCCCCGAGCTGGAAAAGGCCGCCGAGTTCGTGCATTTCGCCTGCACCAGCGAAGACATCAACAACACCAGCCACGCCCTGCAGCTCAAGGGCGGGCGCGACGCGGTGCTGCTGCCAGCGCTGGACGGCGTGATCGCCAAACTGCGCGAGATGGCGCACGCCTTCGCCGCCGTGCCCATGCTCAGCCGCACCCACGGCCAGACGGCCAGCCCCACCACGGTGGGCAAGGAGCTGGCCAACGTGGTGGTGCGCCTGGCCGCCGCGCGCGAGAAGATCGCCGGCGTCAAGCTCCTGGGCAAGATGAACGGCGCCGTGGGCAACTACAACGCCCATCTGTCGGCCTGGCCCGATTTCGACTGGGAAGCCTTCAGCCGCAACGTGATCGAGCAGCCCGAACCGCTCGGCCTGGGCCTGACCTTCCAGCCCTACAGCATCCAGATCGAGCCGCACGACTACATGGCCGAGCTGTTCGACGCCATCGCCCGCACCAACACCATCCTGATCGACCTGGCGCGCGACATCTGGGGCTACGTCAGCGTGGGCTACTTCAAGCAGCGCCTCAAGGCCGGCGAGATCGGCTCCAGCACCATGCCGCACAAGGTCAACCCGATCGACTTCGAGAACGCCGAGGGCAACCTCGGCCTGGCCAACGCCCTGCTCAAGCATCTGTCCGAAAAGCTGCCGATTTCCCGCTGGCAGCGCGACCTGACCGACTCCACCGTGCTGCGCAACATGGGCGTGGCGTTGGGCTACGCGGTGCTGGCCTACCACGCGCTGGGCGTGGGCCTGGGCAAGCTCGAACTCAACGAAGAAGCGCTGGCCGACGACCTGGACGCTTCGTGGGAAGTGCTGGCCGAGCCGATCCAGACCGTGATGCGCCGTTTCGGCGTGCAAGGCGCCTACGAAAAACTCAAGGAAGTCACGCGCGGCAAGACCGTGACGGCCGAGGCCCTGCACGCGCTGATCCGCAGCCTGGAGATCCCCCAGGCGGAAAAAGACCGCCTGCTGGCCATGACGCCCGGCAGCTACATCGGCAAGGCCGAGGAACTGGCACGCCGGGCCTGAACCGGGGCCGTGTGTACGCTTTCGTAGTACTCAGCGCGCAGAGCGCGCGCTGAATGTGCGCAAATACCGGTCGCGCCGCAACCCGATTTGACATGGCTCAAATGGGTGGGTCCGCCGCACGCCTAAAGTTGAACGTTTGCCACCCGCAGCATCACGCGGGTTTGTCGCACCCATGCGACCCGCACGCAACCGGAGTACCAGGCCATGGCCATCGAACTGTTCAACCACCATGGCCATGTCTGCCTGATGTTCACCCACCTCAGCGACGAAGGTGGCGAGGCCGTGCAGGCCAACCAGTTCCTGGTCATCCACGGTGACACCGGCGCCATCATCGATCCGGGTGGCAACATGGCCTACAACGAGCTGCTGCTCACCATCGGCCGCTTTTTCCCGCCCAGCAAGCTGTCCAAGATCCTGGCCTCGCACGCCGACCCGGACATCATCGCCTCGCTGGACCGCTGGATGACCAGCACCCAGGCCACGCTGTACATCTCGCGCCTGTGGGAGCGTTTCGCGCCCCACTTCTGCAAACCCGGCAAAACGGCCGGCCGCATCATCGGCATCCCCGACCCGGGCATCCGCATTCCCCTGGGCAGCTCCGAGCTGGTGGCGCTGCCCGCGCACTTCATGCACTCCGAGGGCAATTTCCAGTTCTGGGACCCGGTGAGCCGCATCCTCTTCTCGGGCGACCTCGGCGTCTCCATCGGCACCTCGGCCGACGCCGCCAAACCCATCACCTCGCTGGTGCCCCACATCCCGAAGATGGAGGGCTTCCACCGGCGCTACATGGTCTCGTCCAAGGTGCTGCGGCTGTGGGCCAACATGGCCCGCACCCTGCCCATCGACATGATCGTGCCGCAGCACGGCGCCCCGCTGGCGGGCGCAGCGGTGGGTGAGTTCATCAACTGGATCAGCGACCTGAGCTGCGGCATCGACCACGTCACCCAGGCCAACTACACGGTTCCGGCCTAGGAACCGGTGTCTTCCAGCGCCCGCTCGGCGTAGCGGTTGAAGCGCCAGGCGCTGCCGTCGAGCGTGATGCGCCGCCAGCTGGCGCGCTTCTCGCCCGGGGTCATTTCGGTCCAGTGCTGCACCTCGTCAAAGGTGCGCCCGCACCCCTTGCACACCTCGTCGCCCTGGCTGGTCGAGCAGATGGCGATGCAGGGTGTGTCGGGCGTGCTGTCGAACCAGGCGAGCCAGGCCTCGCGCGCCGGAGTGGGCAGGGAGGTTTCGTCGGCCTCGGTCTCGCGAAAGTACACCATGAGCGCGTACACCTCGGCCAGCGCGCGCGTCTGTGGCACCAGCGACAGGCCATCGGGCGAGGGTGAGCGCTCACGCCAGTGGTTGATCGCGGCCTCGATGTCGGTGATGTGTATGCCAGCCATGGGGGGACGAATCATAGCCAGCGCCCCGTTTCGCGGCCGGTACCGGCGCCAGAACACCGGCTCGCCCTGTGGGAACTGCGTATCCGGAGCGTCGGTCACGGCGCGTCCCGGGTCGGTACAATCGCGGGTCTCGAAGGGGAGTAGCTCTCCGCTCCGCCGCCCATGAGCGCCCTGCGCCCCAGGCGGCCGGACATTCGGGCTGTCGTCAATACGGAGCGGTGCCACCCGCTTCCGGCAGTCCGGGCCCGGCGTTCCATCGCCAGGCCGAGCAAGACCTTTGATGGGCTCCCACGGGCCGATCAAGGCATGTCCGCTCCCCCTTCGCCCGCGCAGCCGCGCCGTCGCAGGCCGGTGAGACAGTGCCTTCCGATCACCCAGGGTGGCCGAACATGAGAAGGTCGGGCGGACGACGGGCAGGACCCGCTTCCGACCCTTTTGAACACACCACCACGAGGCATTTATGGATTTCCTGACTTCACCTGCGTTCTGGGTCGCGCTGGGCCAGATCATCATCATCGACATCCTGCTCGGCGGGGACAACGCGGTCGTGATCGCGCTGGCCTGCCGCAAGCTGCCGCCCGCGCAACGCACCAAGGGGATCATCTGGGGCACCGCCGGCGCCATCATCCTGCGCGTGATCCTGATCGCCTTCGCGATGACGCTGCTCAACGTGCCCTTCCTCAAGCTCGCGGGCGCGGTGCTGCTGGTGTGGATCGGTGTCAAGCTGCTGGCGCCGGACGAAGACGGTCACGGCGACATCGCCAGCAGCGACAAGCTGTTCGCGGCCATCAAGACCATCATCGTGGCCGACCTGGTCATGAGCGTGGACAACGTCATCGCCATCGCCGGCGCGGCGCAACACGCGGGTGAACACTCGCTGCTGCTGGTGATCCTGGGCCTTCTGATCTCCATCCCGATCATCGTCTCGGGCAGTCAGCTGGTCATCAAGCTGATGGCGCGCTTCCCCATCATCATCACGGGCGGCGGCATGCTGCTGGGCTGGATCGCCGGCGGCATGCTGGTCACCGACCCGGCCCTCGCCGACCCGGAAAACATGGCGTGGATGCTCAAGCTGCCGCAAACCCCGGTGGTGAAGTACGGGGCCGCCGTGGTGGGCGCGCTGATGGTGCTCGTGATCGGCAAGGTGATGGCGGCCCGCCACCCGGTGCCGGAAGAGGCGTAAACCGCGCGGCGTTCGCCACCGGGCGGCCTGCGCGAGCAGGCCGCCTTTTTTCATGGCCGGTGCTATGCTGCCCCGCATGAAACTCATCCTGAAATGGCTGCTCGCGGCCTGCGCCCTGCTGCTCGTGGCCTACCTCTACCCCGGCGTGCAGATCCCCAACTTCACCTCGGCCCTGATCGCCGCGGCGGTGATCGGGCTGCTCAACACGCTGGTGCGCCCGGTGCTGGTGATCCTGACACTGCCGGTGACGGTGGTCACACTGGGCCTGTTCCTGTTCGTCATCAACGCCCTGATGTTCTGGGCCGCCGCCAGCCTGCTCGACGGCTTCGGCGTCAACGGTTTCGGCGCCGCGCTGCTGGGCTCGCTGATCTATTCGGCGCTGATGCTGGTGGTGGACACTGCCCTGAAATCAGTCCTCGCGCGTTGATTCGCGCAGCTGCGCCTCGACCTCGCGGCGGCGCACGTCCACGATCGCCAGCTCCATGCCGTCGGCGGCGCGCTCGGCAGCGGGCAACGACTGTGCGGCCCTGAAACGCTCGGCGGCCCCGGTGAAATCCAGCTGGGCCGCACGAGCCTCGGCCTCGGAGCGCACGGAGCGCAGGCGCTGACCCAGCGCCAGTTGCGCCCGCGCCAGCGTCTGCCAGGCCTGCGCGTCGCGCGGATGCGCCGCCACCCATTCCTGCAGCCGCGCCGCGGCCTGCCGTGGCGCACCGGTGGCCAGCGCCGCCTGGGCCCCGAGCAGCACCGCCGCGCGCTGGTGGCTGGCGAGCGCCGCGTCGCGCAGTGCCCCCAGCGGCCCCTGCACCGCCGCGCCGGCCGCGCCGCCCGAGGTTGCGCTCGGCAGCATCAGCTCCATCAACAGCGCATCCACCGCCCAGCGCGTTTCGGGGGCTGCCGGCACCGCTTCCGTGCGCAGACGCTGCGCCAGGTTCAAGGCCAGATCGCGCTGCCCCAGGCGGTGCGCGGACAGCGCCGCGGCGTAGCGGTCACCGGGCCGGGCATCGGCCGACTGCCCGGAGCGCAACCAGGCGCGCCAGCGGTCCGGCCCGTTTTCGGCCAGCACCCGAGCCCGCGCCGACATCAGCGCGTGCAAGGCCGGTGTGGCCGACGCCGGGGCGCCGGGCAAGCGCGGCATCGCGCCCTCGCGGCCCGGGGTGGACGGCGGCAGTGTCAGCGTCAGAACGCCCTGCGCGGCGGGCACCGGCGCGGCCGCCGCGGGTGCGTCGGCGCGCGGTCCGGCGCCGCTGGCCAGGGGCAGCCGCGCGCGCATGTCCGCGATGCGCTCGCTGGTCAGCGGGTGGCTGCGCAGGTAGGGGAAAGAGCCGTCGTCGTTGAGCCGCCCGGCCTGTTGCAGCTTGTCGAACATGCTCACAAAACCCCGGCCATCGAACCCCGCGCCCGTGAGCACGCCAAAACCCACACGGTCGGCCTCGCGCTCCATGTCGCGCGAGAAATTGAGCTGGGTCTGCACCGCCACCGCCTGGCTGCCGACGATGGCCGCGTTGGCCACATCGGCGTTGGCCCGCGCCGCCAGCACCCCCAGCACCATGGCGCCGAGCAGCCAGGGCGCCTGCTTGTCCTGGCGCGAGAGCATGCGCGCGATGTGGCGCTGCGACACGTGGCTCAACTCGTGCGCCAGCACACTGGCCACCTCCTGCGGTGTTTCGGTCACGGCCAGCAGCCCCAGGTGCACCCCCAGATAGCCGCCGGGCAGGGCGAAGGCATTGACGCGCTTGTCGCGCGAAATCATCAACTCCCAGGCCAGTCGCTCGGAGAGCTCGGCGGGCACGTCCCCGCGCGTGCGCGCCGCGCCCAGCAGCGGCACCCAGAGCGACTGCAGGTAGTCCACCAGCACCGGGTCGTCCAGGTAGTCGGGGTCGCGGTAGAGCTGTTGCGCGATGCTGTCACCCAGCCGCCGCTCGGCCGCGATGGACATGTCGGAACCATCGCCCAGCGTGGGCAGGCCCGAAGTGACCGGTGCATCCACAGCGGCCGTCTGCGCGTTGGAAAGCGCCGCCGGCACAACGGCCAGCGCCGTGAGCAGCAGCGCTGTGGAAACAGGTCGCGCCGGTGGCGAAAAGAGAGGCCTGAAGGACAAACGCATCCCCGTATGATGCCGCCAAGTCCCCCAGGTTTCTGTAAAGACCGCGCAAAGCACCCCATGAGCACCCCCAAAACCCCCGCCCCCTCCGACAGCAGCCCGCTGACCCACTTCGACGCCCAGGGCCAGGCCCACATGGTCGACGTGGCCGCCAAGGCCCACACCCACCGCGTGGCCGTGGCAGAAGGTCGCATCCACATGGAGCCCGCCACGCTGGCGCTGATCCAGAGCGGCAACGCCAAAAAGGGCGACGTGCTGGGCATCGCACGCATCGCGGGCATCCAGGGCGCCAAGAGAACCAGCGAACTGATCCCCCTGTGCCACCCCATCGCGCTCACGCGCGTGGCGGTGGAGTTCGAGGTGGAGACGTCATCCAGCAGCGTGCTGTGCCGCGCGACGGCCGAATGCACCGGCCAGACCGGCGTGGAGATGGAAGCCCTCACCGCCACCAGCGTGGCGCTACTCACGATCTACGACATGTGCAAGGCGGTGGACCGGGGAATGACGGTCAATGGGGTGCGGTTGGTGGAGAAGCGGGGGGGGAAATCGGGCGACTATGTCAACCCCTGAAGGTCTGCAACAGGTTCAGAAACGGCTTTATTGCACAAGTGAAAGCGAAACTGTGTGATCCCCACTCCAGATGCGGCAATGCAGTGGCGGTCATGGGCACCGTGGTTGGGCGCCCATTGCAACAGACTTTGAGCGCTTCGTTGCGTGTGAGCGCGCCCACCAAGGTCTCCTTCCACGGTTTTGCGTTCTTGCGTGGGGGAATCACCGCCTGCGCGCCTCTGTGGACTATCGCGGCATGGCACGGCCTTGGTGTCCGTAGACGCCGTCCCCGCTGACGCTGGCCACCGCCTCATCGGGCGGTACCTGCCCCAACAAGCTCGGCAGCATCGGTACATTTTCAACGCTGTTGTCCGTGCCCTTGATGGTCCGAATCTCCAGTGTGTTGGCATCGATCCCCAGGTGCACTTTGCGCCACTGCCGGCGGTACTCAGCCCCGTGATTCTCGCGTTTCCACTCGCCTTCGCCCAGAAACGTGATCCCGCGCAGTCCAGTCCTGCGCCGCTGTGCTGGCCCGGTAGGGCAGTTGCGCCTGCCGCCTTCTGGCGCTGGCTTACGGTGCTGAAGTCGGGCACCTTCCAGTCTGGGCTGGCCATGCGCCGCATGGCTATCCACCAAGCCCAGGCTTTGACGCAGAGCCAGGCCGAACAGGCATTTGATGCTCAGGCAGAACTGGATGGCGGTGCCGGAGAAGCTGCGCTGGCGTCCACGTTTGCCGCTGGCCGGTACGTACCACGCATGTCTTTGTCCAGCCAGATCGTCAGCGACCCTCTGTCCTTAAGCGCGGCGTTGTATTCGGCCCGGTTGGTGGTTTTGTAGCGCGACTTGACGCCTTTGGCCTTACGCCTTACTCGTGCGCCGAGGTCATGACGGAGTTTGTGCAACAAAGCCGATGTGATAGGTAAATCGCTCAGCGACATTCTGAGGGCATGAACTTGGATGGAATGGCGGTCGCAGCGGCAGCGACCGTACTGTTCCCCAAACTGCGGCCCGTCGCAGCAACGTTGGTTGTCGAAACACAAGCCCAATCGATCGCACCCTGTGACGCTGCGGTCGGAATTGTGGAGGCGCCGCCAGAATTGATGGTGTTCGGAGCCAGATTAAAGGTGAAGCCATCGAGGGCTGCCGGAATTCCGTTTCCTGGAGTTGCTGCCAACGATACAGAAACCACCCAATTGGTGGCATTGGGAGGAAAGATCGGGCAGTTTGCGCCTATGGGAGGCACGCCACCGACTGCGGCGTTATAAACGCAGTAGTTGTGAACGTACTTAGACAATTTCTCCACAACCGGCATGTCATTTATGGCCTGCGAACCGCCTTGCAATCCATTGATGCCATTGGATTGGTAAGCGCCGCTGAGCAGGGTCTTTGCGGCAGTCGCAGCAAGCACAGCCTCACTTATCTTTGCTCGAACTGTGTAATCTTGGTAGGCAGGCAATGCCAAAGCGGCAAGAATTCCTATGATAGCCACCACAATCATCAACTCGATTAATGTAAACCCCTTTTGCATTGCCCGCATGATCAAACTCCTTTAAAATCCATCCCCTTTGATAAATCCCTGAATATTTCCGCTTCTGTCGAGCAAGGCCACCCAGTCTTGGCGGCCCATGACGGGTAGCAGTTGCCAGTCCTTCAGTTCAGCGTTGCGCTCTTTGGCCAGCGCTTCCGCGACCGGTTTTTGATCCGGATACTTCTGAAAAAATGGCTCCAGTGGTTTGGCGCGCTTGAGCGAAGCCAATGCAGCATTGCCCTCGAAAGGGACATAGAACTCTGGTCGCTCAGCGTAGTCCCGCCCACCTTCGATGGATTCAAACAACACCTTGTTCTTTTCTTCAACGCTTTGCGGTGGACGCAAAGCCACCGTTCGCACGCCGCCCAAGGACAAGGGACGCAATTCGGGTGGCAGCCGCCTGAGCGCCTCATGGTCGATATCAGCCGACATCACTACCTTGAACCTGTCCACTTCCAGCGCCAAATACAGCGGACGTGCTTGCCATGAAGTCCAGACGCCATAGCCCAAGGCCGTCATCTGAAGCAACGCCACCAGCCCCAAGTCTTGCCAGAGTTCACGCTTTGGCTTGATGGGGTTGAAGAGCACAAAAGTCAGCAGAGGCCCGCACACCACATCCACCGCAATGATCAACAGGAAGAGCTCCCGACCTCCTGAAAGCTCCCGGTACGGATAGGGGTACCAGAGGCCCAAGACCACCACCGCAGCGAGCATGGCCACGGCCACGCTGCACAACAGGTGAACACCTGCGGCCCTGGCAGCCACTCGAAAACGGGAATCAGAATTCATGGATCAACTGTGCCTCATCAGGGAATGGCTCTCGCTGGGCCAAAAAAAGAGCGCCAAGGCGCTCTTTTCTGGTCGCCGAGTAAATTCAGCGAATCAACGGCACTCAGAAGGCATGAATTTGGCAGGAACAGCCGTCGCAGCAGCCGCAACGGTATTGTTTGTCAGACCGCGGCCCGTAGAGGCAACGTTCGTGGTAGAAGTGCAAGCCCAATCAACCGCACCCTGTGACGTCGCAACAGGGACACCGATCACACCCCCGTTCTGGACGTTCGGAGCCAAGTTGAATGTGAAGCCATTGAGACCGGTAGGAATACCGTTACCGGCGGTAGCAGCCAATGCCACTGATATCACCCAGTTGGCAGCCGCTGCCGGGAATGCTGGGCAAAGGGCCGGGCCCGCCGGAGGCACACCACCAGCAGCAGCGTTGTACACACAGTAGTTAATCACGTACTTGGAAGACTTCTCCGCGGTCGGCGTGATGTTAATGGCCTGGGAAGCGCCCTGCAGACCAGAGAGACCGTCTGATTGGAAAGCTTCACTCAACACACTTTTGGCTGCGGAGCCGGCGATCACGGCTTCCGAGATCTTTGCGCGGACCGTGTAATCCTGATAAGCCGGCAGGGCCACGGCGGCCAGAATACCGATGATGGCCACCACGATCATCAGTTCGATGAGGGTGAAACCTTTTTGCATGGAACGCTTCATGAGTAAAACTCCTTGGGGTTGTGGGAGAACGACGGTATCCGAGCAGCAGAGATCGTGCCAACCTGAAATGCCCGGCTTTTCGAGGCCTTTTCCACGGCTCGCCAGCAGAAGTGACAATTTGTGCCCATCGCATCCGAATGTCACTGACATTTTTTGTCACTTCACCCACAGAGGACCGGTTTTGTCACAGCTCGAAGGTCTGCCCGGCGCTGAGCCAGCGGATGTCGTGGCGCACGTCGTCGGGCCGGTTGGGCCTGTCGTCGAAACGGCGGATCTCTTCCATGATCAGGCCGGTTTCGGCGGGCTTGGTGTGGGTGATGTAGATCGGGTAGCGCTGGTTGCGGTCGATCTGGTCGAGCTCTTCGGCCAGCGTGCCGGGCGCCAGGTGCAGGCTGCGCCGGGCGAGGTCTTTTTCGCGGTCGCTGAACGCAGTTTCGATGATGAGCAGGGCCATGGGCAGCTGGTTGATGCGCTGCCAGAAGGCGGGGTTGCGCTCGGTGTCGCCGCTGAACACCCAGTGGCCCGAGGCGGTGGCGGCGGCGAAGCCGACCGCGGGCACGGTGTGCACGGCGGGCAACACTTCGATGGCCTTGCCGCCCACCTGCAGCACCTCGCCCACGGTGATGGGCACGAAGCGCATGAGCGGCGTGTCGGCGCTGGGGATGGTGGAGAAGTCGGGCCAGATGAGGTTGTTGAAGATGTGGGCCTTGAGGGCGTCGATGGTGCTCTGCAGGGCGCGCACCTGCAGCGGTTCGGCGCCCGCGGCCAGTCGGCGCGCGGCCACGGCGTCGAGCATGAGCGGCAGGCTGGCCACGTGGTCCAGGTGCGAATGGGTGAGCAGGACGTGGTTGACGCGGGCCATTTCGTCCAGGCTGAGATCGCCCACACCGGTGCCGGCGTCGACCAGGACGTCGTCGTCGAGCAAAAAGGAGGTGGTGCGGCACCCCTGCGCAATGGCGCCGGAGCACCCCAGAACTCGTACCCTCATCTGCAGATTCGCCTGGTTTCGTGGCCGGCTCAAGCGGCCTCTATTTGGTTTCGAACGTGGTGGCCCCGTCCCAGGCCGGGTCGGGCGGCAACCGCCTCATGGAGGCTACCCGCTGGGCATAGAGCCGGTAAAGGACTTTTTCCGCATTCTGGCGCTGCAGTTGGAGCAAACACGCGTCGCACGCGTCCCAGTCCTGCGCCCGCCAGGTTTGAAGGACCCAGTGCCACAGCCGCAGTTCCTCGGCCAGTTCGTTGGAAAGCGTTTCCGAGGTGCCCAGCGGGGTGTAGATGGTCACTGCGGTGGCCCGGCCCTTGACGCGCACGCGGTCGAGTTCCTGCCAGACGAATTGCGGCGCCTGCTCCCGGGTGGCGTCGCTGGCGACGATGTCCACGCCGTAGGTGGGCGACAGACCTTCGAGCCGGGAACCCAGGTTGACCGCATCGCCCACCACGGTGTAGCTGCGGCGCACGTCCGACCCCATGTCGCCCACGCACATCTGGCCGGTGTTCAGGCCGATGCCCACGCCGATCTGCGGCAGCCCCTGGCGCGCGTGCTCCTGGTTCAGCCGCCGGACGGCCTCGGCCATCTCCAGCGCGGTCTGCACCGCCAGGCTGGCGTGGTCGGCGGTGTCGACCGGCGCCCCCCAGAACGCCATGACGCAGTCGCCCATGTATTTGTCGATGGTGCCCCGGTGGCTGCGGATGGTGTGGGTGAGGCGGCTGAAGACGGTGTTGAGCAGGGCCTGGAGCCGGGTGGGCTCCAGGGTTTCGGACAACCGGGTGAAGCCGCGCATGTCGCAGAACATCACCGTGAGCTCGCGCGTGGCGGCGGCCATGCTGTAGCGGCTGGGGTCCCGGACCATCTCGTCAACGAGTTCGGGCGGCACGTAGGTGCCAAAGAGCTGGGCGAGCTTGCGCTTGGCACGGCTCTCCACCAGGTAGCCGTAGCTCATGTTGAGCGCGAAGGCCAGGGCGCTCATGACCAGCGCGCTGGCCAGCGGCAGCACCAGGCCATGGCCCAGGTAGAACCAGAGATTCAGCCCCACCACCGCCACCACCACCACCAGACTCAGGCCCACCGCGCGCGCGGCGCTGAGCAGCGGCAGCGCCAGGGCGAGCACGAGGCCGGCCACCACCAACACCACCAGTTCGTAGCCCAGCGCGTAGTCGGGTTTGACGAGCACCTCGCCATCGAGCAGGTGCGAGATCAGGTTGGCGTGGGTCTCCACCCCGGGGTAGGCTTCGCCCACGGGCGTGATGCGCTGGTCCTGCAGCCCGGGCGCGGTGGTGCCCACGAGCACGATCTTGTTGCGCAGCCGCCCCGCTGGCACGCGCCCCGCCAACGCGTCGCTGGCGGACACGTAGGCGAACGAACCCCCTTGTGGCCCACCGCGTCCGCGAAAGGGCACCAGTGCGGCCAGTCGATCGTCCACCGGGATGGCCAGCGCGGTGTTCTCATGGACCAGGCGCACGCTCTCCAGCGCCTGGTAGTCGCGTGGCAGGAATCGCTCGGCCGGGAAGCCCGGCTCCACCCGTGGCGACCCGAGCAACAAGCGGAACATGGCCAGCGACAGCGATTCGTAATAACGCCCGCCGTGTTCGGCCAGCAGAGGCACCGAGCGCACAACGCCGTCGCTGCCGGCCACCGCATTGAAGAAGCCGGCCCGCGGTGCGGCCTGCGCCAGCGGGGCGATGTTGGCGCCGAAGCCGTCCCATCGGGTGGCCAGGATGCTGCGCCCCTGCAGGGCCTCGGGCAGCATCACGGGGGCGGGCAGCACGCCGCTGGTGCGGCCGTCCCGGTCGCTGGTGAAGTAGTAGCCGAGCACCACCGGCCGGCCCTTGAGCGAGCGGGCGAATCGGGCGTCGTGGTCCAGCTCGGGCCGCAGACGTTCGATCTGCTCGGCCAACCCCGGCTGACCGGCCAGGGCACCGTTGGCGAGCCGCTGGAGCTGGCGCAGACCGGAACTGTCATCGGCCTCGGCAAACACGGTGTCGAACCCCAGCACGGCGATGCCCTGGTCTTCAAACAGCGTGTCCACCAGCCGGGCCAGGTGGTCACGCGACCACGGCCAGCGCCCCACCTCGGCCAGGCTCTTTTCGTCGATGTCGATGATCACCACCCGGTCGTCGAGCGTGCCGGGCATGGTGGCGCGCAGGCGCGCGTCGTAGACGATGTCGTCCAGGCGCTGCAGCACCCCCATGGGCAACACACCCAGCGCGTGCAGGATGGCGAAAATCAGGGGCAGCAGGGTGACCGCGATGCGCGGGCCGTGTCTGCTCAGGGCCGGCATGGGGCGCGGGGAGCGGGCAATGCGGGGTGGCCGCCGTCAGCGAAAGCGGCGCGCGGCACCGGCCAGCGTCACTGCTGGATGAACTGCATCTGCGTGCCGGCCAGTTCGATCAGGTCACCATGGCGCAGGTTGACCGCATCGGAACCGATGGGGTTGCCATTGATGGTGGGCCTGGTGGCGCCTTCCACCAGCGCGACCACGTAACCCTGAGGGCGGCGCGTGATGGCCGCCACCGCCACACCCGGCTTGCCGATGGTGGTGACCACCTTGACCAGCGGCACCTCACGCCCGGCGGCGGCGCCGGACATGACCTTGATCGCGGCGTTGCCCACCGGCGGATGCGCCGTACCCGCGCCCACCACGGCACCGGCCTGGATGACCATGGTTTTTTCGTGGTTGTCGGGCGCGCCTTCGTGCGCGAACTTGATCTTGTACTTGCCGATCTCGATCGTGTCGCCATTCTGAAGCTGGTGCTTCTTGATGGCCTTGCCATTGACGTAGGTGCCGTTGGTGCTGTTGAGGTCTTCCAGGAACACGTCGGCGCCCGACATCTGCATCACGGCGTGTTCCCCGCTGACGGCGAGGTTGTCGATCACGATGTCGTTGTAGGGACGGCGACCGAGCGTGGTGCGATCCTTCGTGAGCTGCACCTCCTTGATGACGACGCCGTCGATGGAAACGATCATTTTCGGCATGGCCGACTCCTGTGGAACCTGATGAACTAATTCTAAAGAACTCAGTTACTGCCCCAGCATGCGCGACAGCAAGCCTTTGCGTAACGGTTTGGACCGAGCATACGCCAATATCACGGAAATATTATCGCGGCCCCCAGCGGCGTTGGCGGCGTCTATCAAGGTGTTGGTTTTTGCCTCCAGCGTGCCGTCGGACGCGAGTATGGCGGCCAGGCGGCTGTCCGGAATCATGTCGGACAGGCCATCGGAGCAAAAGAGGTAGAGGTCGCCGTCCTCGGCCCGGTATTCGTTGACTTCCAGCAACACCGTGTCTTCCACCCCCAAGGCCCGGGTGACCAGGTTCTTGTGGGTGGCGAACTGGGCCTGCTCCTGGGAAATCAGGCCGGCGTCGATCTGCTCCTGCAGCAACGAATGGTCGCGCGTGAGCTGCACGAACTCGCCGCCGCGCAGCCGGTAGCAGCGCGAGTCGCCCACATGGCCGATGAACGAGCGCACGCCCTGGAACACCGCCATCACCAGCGTCGTGCCCATGCCCGCGTACTGGGGGTTGGAGTTGGCGGCGTTGAAAATCGAGCGGTTGGCGTTGTCGATGCAGATTTCCATGGCGCGCTTGATCTCACGGCCATTGGCCTCGTACCCGCCCTCGGTCATCCAGCGACCCAGCTCGGTCTTGATGAAGGTGGTGGCCATCGCGCTGGCGACCTCGCCGGCGTTGTAACCGCCCATGCCGTCGGCCAGCACCACGACGTGGTTGTCCACGTCCAGGGCGATGGAATCTTCGTTGTTGTCCCGCACCATGCCGGGATCCGTGAGACTGAAGTACTCGAAAATCATGTTTTTTGGCTCTACGGCCGGATATCGGACCCGCCCTCGGCGGAACCGCCGCCCTGAACCACCGATTGTGTGACAACTGTGGTGGCATATCCGTTTTCAATTGCGCGCGCGGTCTGCAACTGGGTTTTCTCGAACCCGCTGCCACCGGGCCCCATCGGCAGGGCCCCGCCGGGGACGACCCGGTCTGCCGCCGTTCTGTCAACCCGGCGAAGGTCTTGCGCCATGTCGCGACCGCTCTGGTAGCGGTCTTGTGGCGTCTTGGACAGCGCTTTGCCCAGTATATCGGTGAGCGCCTCAGGCAGATCGGGTCGCAGGCTGCGCACGTCGGGCGCGGGCTGGTTGGCGATCTGGTACATGAGCGCGGCCATCGAATCGCCACGCAGCGGCAACACGCCGGTGAGCAGCTGGAACAGCATGACGCCCAGCGAGTAGAGGTCGGAACGGCCATCGATGTGGTGGCCCGCCAGCTGCTCGGGCGACATGAAACTCGGTGTGCCCAGCACCATGCCGGTCTTGGTCCGACTCGCGTCGGTGATGCGGGCGATGCCAAAGTCGGTCACCTTGACGCTGTCCGAGGCGGGGTCGTACATGATGTTGGCGGGCTTGATGTCGCGGTGCACCACATTCTGCCGGTGCGCGTAGTCCAGCGCCAAGGCCACCCGCTCGCCGATGTCCAGCACGGTCGCGACCGGCAGCAGCCGGTCCACCTGGGTGTGCTCCACCAGATCGCGGCCCTGCAGAAATTCCATGGCGATGAAGGCCAGGTCGTGCTCCTCACCGGCATCGAAGATGGTGACGATGTGGGGGTGCTGCAGCCGCCCGGCGGTTTCAGCCTCACGGAAAAAACGCTCGCGCGCATCCGCCAGCTCGGCGCCCTCGAACTCGGCGCTCAGCGCCAGCGTCTTGATGGCCACGGTGCGGCCGATCTTGGGGTCGCGCCCCTGGTAGACCACGCCCATGGCGCCTTTGCCCAGCTCCTTCTCGATCTGGTAGCGCCCCAGCATGGGCTGCTCAACCCCAGCACCGTCCAGCAAAAGGCTGCCGCCCGGGTGGGACGAGGCGCCCGCCAGCACCACGGTCTGCGACAGCTTGCGGGCCCGCCGCAGACCGGCGCGGACCTCGGCGTCGTCGCGGTCCAGACTGGCCATGTGCTCGTAGACCGACTGCACCTTGTGGAACTGGCGCTTGCGCTCAAAGTCCCGCGCCAGTTGCTGGAGGTTGTCCATCAGCGACCGGCTGTGCGGCACGCGCCGGAACCGGTCGAAGGCCAGGTCGAGCTGGCCCTGCCCCTGCAGCGCCAGCCCCATCATGCGGTTGGTTTCGGCCGACTCTTCGTCGGTCTTCGCCTTGCCCGCTTCGGTGGCCAGGAAACGCCGCGTGGTCAGCACCAGATGCCCCAGCAGCAGCATCGCGGCCGGAAACACCAGCGGCAGCCAGGTGGCCGCGGCCGAGAGCAGGCCGTACTCCACCCCCAGCAACAGCGCAAACAGGCCCGCGGTGGTCCAGGCGCCGGTGGCGGCCGACAGGCGCGGCAACAGGGCGAGAAGATAGGCCACCACCAGCAGCAACGCCGCCAGCACCACGGCGCCGGTCCAGACCGGCTGCCCGATGAAATGGCCGTTCAGGATGCTCGACGTGGTGTGCGCCAGGATGACCGCGGGCGAGAGCGCGGGCGAGACCGGGGTGTTGAACAAGGTGCCCACGCCCGCGGCCGTGGCACCGATGATGACGATCTTGCCGGCGTATTTGCTGGCCGGAATCTTGCCGGAGGCAACGTCGTAAAACGAGTCCACGGCGAAGGCCGGGCGGCCATCGCGATCGGGGTAGAACTGGGGCAGCACGGTGCCCGATGCGTCGGTTTCGATGCGCGTGCGCCCCAGCAGCACGGCCTCTCCGGGCAACAGGCGAAGATCCTGCGGCCCCAGATTCAGGCTCTGCGCCGCCACCATTAAACCCATGGACGGGATCACATGGCCGTCAAAATTCACCAGCAAGGGCTCGCGGCGCACCGCGCCGTCGCTGTCCGCGAGCTGGTTGAGATGGGCCACCCCACGGGCAGCCGCGCCGAGGGCCGCCAGGGGTTGCTGCGATTGGACCGCGGGCAGGCCGGCGCCGCTGCTCTCGGCCAGTGCGCTTTGGAGCGCGAAGGCCGGCAATGGCTGGTCTGGCCGGCCCTGGGGGTCACCCAGGCTGTACAGCGACGGCAGGATCACGTTGCCGGCACGGGCCAGGCTGCTGGCCAGACGCGCGTCCCCATCCAGCTTCTGTTCGGCCGAGCCGATGAAATCGAGCAGGTGGCTGCGCGCGGTTTCACCCAGATCGGCCAGCGCCGACGCTGGCGGTGGGGCGCCATCGATCTGCTCGCGCAGCTCGCGCAAACTCGCCAGCCCCCGGTCGGTCTGGGGTTCAAAAAAGAAGGCGGTGTGGGCCACCGTTTTGGCCTGGGCCTGGGCGAGCTGGTCGATCAGGCCGGCGTGCACCTCGCGCGGCCAAGGCCAGCGCCCGATGTTGGCGATGCTCTGATCGTCGATGGCAATGACCGCGATGCGCTCGCTGGGCACCCGGCTGCTGCGGGTGCTGGCGAAGTCGTAGAAGCGGCTCTCCAGATCGCGGAAAAGATCGCTCGACAGATGCACACCGAACGCGGCGAGCACCACCAGCAGGCCCACCAGGGCATCGGTGCGCCATGGGCCGCTACGTCCTGCGGTCTGCTTGCGTCTGCGGCTTGTGGCCAAAGGCCGACCTCCTGGGTTGACTGAACCTGGGCCACCGTGGCCGGCAGCCGGGGCGGGGCCGCGCGCCGCGCCAAAAATGCACGCCGCAGGATTTCGCATTCTGTTGCATGAATCTGGCGGAGATCAAGCCGGTCTGTGGGTTTGCGGCCTCACAACGGGCCGCGCATGAAAAAAGGCAACGCAAGCGTTGCCTTTTTCACGCTGGAGCCCTGGGGCTTCAGAGCATGGCCTTGAGCAGCTTGGCCATCTCGGACGGGTTGCGCGTCACTTTGAAGCCGCACTCTTCCATGATCGCGAGCTTGGCATCGGCCGTGTCGGCGCCACCGGAGATCAGCGCACCGGCATGGCCCATGCGCTTGCCGGCCGGGGCCGTCACACCGGCGATGAAGCCGACGATGGGCTTCTTCATGTTCGCCTTGCACCACATCGCAGCTTCGGCTTCGTCCGGACCACCGATCTCGCCGATCATGATCACGGCGTCGGTGTCGGGATCGTCGTTGAAGGCCTTCATCACATCGATGTGCTTGAGGCCGTTGATCGGGTCGCCACCGATGCCAACGGCGCTGGACTGGCCCAGGCCGATCTCGGTCAGCTGCGCCACGGCTTCGTAGGTCAGCGTGCCCGAGCGCGAGACCACGCCGATGCGGCCCTTGCGGTGGATGTGGCCGGGCATGATGCCGATCTTGATCTCGTCGGGCGTGATCAGGCCGGGGCAGTTGGGGCCCAGCAGCAGCGTCTTCTTGCCGCCGGCGGCTTCCTTGGCCTTCATGCGGTTGCGCACTTCCAGCATGTCACGAACCGGGATGCCTTCGGTGATGCAGATGGCGAGGTCCAGATCGGCTTCGACGGCTTCCCAGATCGCGGCGGCAGCGCCCGCGGGCGGCACGTAGATCACCGACACGGTGGCACCGGTTTCCGACGCGGCTTCCTTGACGGAGCTGTAGATCGGGATGTTGAAGATCGACTCGCCAGCCTTCTTCGGGTTCACGCCGGCCACGAAGCAGTTCTTGCCGTTTGCGTATTCCTGGCACTTTTCGGTGTGGAACTGACCGGTCTTGCCGGTGATGCCCTGGGTGATGACCTTGGTGTCTTTGTTGATGTAGATCGACATGACTTGTTCTCGCTTTCCTGGGCTTAAGCGTTGACGGCGGCAACCACTTTTTGAGCGGCTTCGGCCATGGTGTCGGCGCTGATGATGGGCAGGCCGGACTCGGCCAGCATCTTCTTGCCCAGCTCTTCGTTGGTGCCCTTCATGCGCACGACCAACGGCACTTGCAGGTTCACGGCCCTGCAGGCGGTGATGACGCCGGTGGCGATGGTGTCGCACTTCATGATGCCGCCGAAGATGTTGACCAGGATCGCCTTGACCTTGTCGTTCTTGAGCATGATCTTGAAGGCTTCGGTGACCTTCTCGGGGGTGGCACCGCCGCCCACGTCCAGGAAGTTGGCCGGCTCGGCGCCGAACAGCTTGATGGTGTCCATGGTGGCCATGGCCAGGCCGGCGCCGTTCACCAGGCAACCGATGTTGCCGTCCAGGCTGATGTAGGCCAGGTCAAACTTGGAAGCCTCGATTTCGGCCGGATCTTCTTCGTCCAGATCGCGGAAGGCCACGATCTCGGGGTGGCGGAACAGGGCGTTGGCGTCGAAGTTGAACTTCGCGTCCAGGGCCATCAGGTTGCCCTTGGAGTCGCAGTTCAGGGGGTTGATCTCGACCAGGGACGCGTCCGTGTCCATGTAGCACTTGTAGATCTTGGCGAAGATGTCCACGGCCTGGTCCACGGAAGCACCGGTCAGGCCGACGGCGGCCGCGACCTTGCGGGACTGCGCTTCGGTGATGCCGGTCAGCGGGTCGATCATCTCGGTGATGATCTTCTCGGGCGTGGCGTGGGCGACTTCCTCGATGTCCATGCCGCCTTCGCTCGAAGCGATCAGCGCCACTTTCTGGGTCGCGCGGTCGGTGACCAGCGACACGTACAGTTCGTTCTTGATGTCGGCGCCGTCTTCAATATAGAGGCGACGCACCTTCTGGCCTTCGGGGCCGGTCTGGTGGGTCTTGAGCTGCATGCCCAGGATTTCGCCGGCCAGGCGCTTGACGTCGTCGATCGACTTGGCCACCTTCACGCCGCCACCCTTGCCACGGCCACCCGCATGGATCTGGGCCTTGACGACCCAGACCGGTCCACCCAGTTTCTGCGCGGCTTCCACCGCTTCTTGCACCGTGAACGCGGCAATGCCACGCGGCACTGGCACACCAAATTGACGCAAGATTTCCTTGCCTTGGTACTCGTGAATCTTCATGAGGTCTCTCTCAGACTGGGGGTTTTCTTTAGCCGACCGAACAGGGAACGGCCGGCGCGCAGGCACTGGACACAGCAACCGGGGAATGTATCATGCTGCGACGCACCAATATGGGTGCGGTCGCGTTCACATAATGCATAATTATATTGACGCATCTCTGAATCAGAACTGACAAGGCACCCAGCGTCATGGCCAAGATTTTCATCGACGGCGAAGCCGGCACCACCGGTCTTCAGATTCGCGAGCGCTTGCAAGGCATGCCTGCTATCGAATTGCTGAGCATCGCGCCCGAGCGCCGCAAAGACCCCGAAGCCAAGCGCGAGCTCATGGCGCAGGCCGATCTGGTCATCCTCTGCCTGCACGACGATGCGGCCATCGAGTCCGTCGCCATGATCGACGGCATGAGCGGCCACCAGCCCCGCGTCATCGACGCCTCCACCGCGCACCGCTGCGCCCCCGGCTGGGTGTTCGGCTTTCCGGAACTCTGCGCCGGCCAGCGCGAGGCGGTGGTGAACGCCGCGCGCGTGGCCAACCCGGGCTGCTACGCCACCGGCGCCATCGCGTTGATCCGCCCGCTGGTGGACGCCGGGCTGATCCCCGCCGACCACCCGCTGGCGCTGCCCTCGGTGAGCGGCTATTCGGGTGGGGGCCGGACCATGATCGAGGCGTATGAGAAGGGCGAGGCGCCCTTGTTCGAGACCTATGCGCTGGGCCTGAACCACAAGCACCTGCCCGAGATCATGCGCTACACCGGTCTGTCGCGCCGGCCGGTGTTCGTGCCGTCGGTGGGCAATTTCCGCCAGGGCATGCTGGTGCAGCTGCCCCTGCACCTGGACCTGCTGCCCGGTCAACCCACGCTGGCCGACCTGCACCAAGCGCTGGTGGCGCACTACGCGCCCAGCGCCGCGGCGGGTGGATGGGTCAGCGTGCAGCCGGCCACCGACAACGGCAAGCTCGACGCCACCGCGCTCAACGACACCAATCGGCTGGAGTTGCGCGTGTTCGGCAACGAAGCGCATCGCCACGCGGTGCTGATCGCGCGGCTGGACAACCTGGGCAAGGGCGCCAGCGGAGCGGCGGTGCAGAACCTGCAGCTGATGCTCGGCTTGTAACCGTCAGTCTTCGCCGCCGCTGACCACGCGGCGGATCGCGTCGGTGCCAAAACCGCGCGATGCCAGGAAGCGCATCTGCCGGCCGCGCTCGGCGGCGTCCGCGGGGGGCGCGCCGAACTTCTTGCGCCAGACCTCGCGCGCGCGCTCCACCTCGGAGCCCTGCAGTTCGGCCACCGCCCGCGCCACCGCCTCGGCGCTGAGCCCCTTGGCCTGGAGCTCCTGGCGCACCCGCATCGCGCCCATCTTGCCGGCCCGGCGGTGCACCACGGATTCGAGCACGCGCTGTTCGCTGATGAAGCCCTTGGCCTCGAGCTCGTCCAGCGCGCGGGCCAGTTCGCCCGGCTCGGTTTCGTGAACCTGCAGCTTGCGCTGCAGCTCGGCGCGAGAATGTTCGCGGCCCGAGAGCAGGCGCAGGGCCCGGCCCTTGAGCGATATCTGGTCAAACCCCATGGCCGAACCCCGCTGGTGGGCAGCGGGTGCGCCCCATCATTCGAGTGCGGCAGCGGCGTCGGCTTTGTCGGCCTTCTCCGCCTTGGCGGGCTTACCACCCTTGGCGGGCGCGGGCGCCTCGTCCACCGGCAGCAGCGGCACACCCAGCTCGGTGCGCACCTTGTTCTCGATCTCGACGCGCAGCTCGGGGTTCTCGCGCAGGAATTCGCGCGAGTTGTCGCGGCCTTGGCCGATCTTCTCGCCGTTGTAGGCGTACCAGGCGCCGGATTTTTCGATCACCTTGTGCTGCACGCCCAGGTCAAGGATTTCGCCTTCGCGGCTGATGCCCTCGCCAAACAGGATGTCGAACTCGGCGGTCTTGAACGGCGGGGCAACCTTGTTCTTCACCACCTTGACCTTGGTCTCGTTGCCGATCGAGTCCTCACCCTTCTTGATGGTGCCGGTGCGGCGGATGTCCAGCCGCACCGAGGCGTAGAACTTGAGCGCGTTGCCACCGGTGGTGGTTTCGGGGCTGCCGAACATCACGCCGATCTTCATGCGGATCTGGTTGATGAAGATGACCATGCAGTTGGTCTTCTTGATGTGGGCGGTGAGTTTGCGCAGCGCCTGGCTCATCAGGCGGGCCTGCAGGCCGGGCAGCGAGTCGCCCATTTCGCCTTCGAGTTCGGCCTTGGGCGTGAGCGCGGCCACCGAGTCCACCACGATCAGGTCCACCGCGCCGGAACGCACCAGGCTGTCGACGATTTCCAGGGCCTGCTCGCCGGTGTCGGGCTGGGAGATCAGCAGATCCTGCAGGTTGACGCCGAGCTTCTGCGCGTACTGGATGTCCAGGGCGTGTTCGGCGTCGACGAAGGCGCACTGGCCGCCGAGCTTCTGCATCTCGGCGATGGCCTGCAGGGTGAGCGTGGTCTTGCCGGAGGATTCCGGGCCGTAGATCTCGATCACGCGGCCACGCGGCAGGCCGCCGACGCCCAGGGCGATGTCCAGCCCCAGCGAGCCGGTGGACACCACCTGGATGTCTTCGATCACCTCGCCCTCCCCCAGCCGCATGATCGTGCCCTTGCCGAACTGCTTTTCGATCTGGGCCAGCGCGACCTGCAAGGCCTTGGCTTTTTCGCTGTTGAGGGGATTGGGCTTGGTGATGGGGTCCATGGTGACGGCTCCTGAGCGTGTGAGTGGGTATTCGCTTCCAGAATGTGTTTTTGTGTACAGGCTGGATGCTTGAACAGCAGTTTACAGCGATGTTGAAAAACAAAACACCAAAATATCGTCAGTTTGCCTTACCATTTTCGACCATGACCCCGCCCCCTCTGCTGCCCGATGACCGCTGGCGCGCTGGCCACCTGGGTCGCCTGCTGGGCCATGCGTTGCGCCGCTTTGACGAGCGCGTGCTGCACCTGATGGCGCACGACCCCCACGTGCCGCTGGCGCTGTCCCATCTGGCGGCGCGCGCGCAAGTCGGGGCGGCCCACATCCACATCACCCGCCACCTCGGCCTGCAGGGCTCGCGCCTGACCGAGCTGGCGCGGCTGGCCGGCATGAGCAAGCAGGCCATGGGCGACCTGGTGACGCAGTGCGACGCCTGGGGCCTGGTGCGGCGCGAGGCCGACCCACTGGACGCCCGGGCCCGGCGCATCGTGTTCACCGACACCGGCCTGCTCTGGCTGGAGGCGTTCAGGCGGGCCGTGGCACAGGCCGAATCGGAATTCCGCGCCCAGGTCGGCGACGAGGTGGCCACCGTGGTGGCGCTCGGCCTGGAGGCCTACGGCTCGGAAGCGGCGGAGCCCGCCCGACGCCCGCTCCGGTGAAGCGCCCCGGCGCCGGCTGGTGCGTCGTTTCATGCGCAGCGGGTGATGCTTGGGCAGCATGGAGAACTAAAATGGGACGATCCCCTCTGGCCGGCATGGGGCACACGCAGCGGAACGCGTCCGAACCGGCCCGTTTGACCCGATAACAAGGCGCTCGCGCCCGCTCCCCAGGAGACATTCATGCGCATCCTGATTGCCGAAGACGACCAGGTCCTGGCCGATGGCCTGCTGCGCAGTCTGCGAGCGGCCGGCGCGGCGGTGGACCATGTGGCCAGTGGCAGCGAGGCCGACGCGGCCCTGATGACGAACAACGAGTTCGACCTGCTGATCCTCGACCTGGGCCTGCCCAAGCTGCACGGGCTGGAGGTGCTCAAGCGCCTGCGTTCGCGCGGCTCGGCACTGCCGGTGCTGATCCTGACCGCGGCCGACAGCATCGAGGAGCGCGTCAAGGGCCTGGACTACGGCGCCGACGACTACATGGCCAAACCGTTTTCGCTGCAGGAGCTTGAAGCGCGTGTACGCGCGCTCACGCGCCGCGGCATGGGCGGCAGCACCAACACCATCAAGCACGGCCCGCTGGAATACGACCAGGCCGGCCGTGTGGCGACCATCGACGGCAAGATGATCGAACTCTCGGCGCGCGAGCTCGGCCTGCTCGAAGTGCTGCTGCAGCGCGCCGGGCGGCTGGTGAGCAAGGACCAGCTGGTCGAGCGCCTGTGTGAGTGGGGCGAAGAGGTGAGCAACAACGCCATCGAGGTGTACATCCACCGGCTGCGCAAGAAGATCGAAAAGGGGCCGATCCGCATCGCCACCGTGCGCGGCCTGGGCTATTGTCTTGAGAAGATCTGATCCCCCCCGCGCCGGGCTTGCAGCCCGTCACCCCCCCGGGGGGGCGGCACCTGTGGCCCGGCGAAGCCGGTTCCACGGTGCTCTGGGTTCGGACACTTCGCGCCGCGTCGGTCTGCGTTGAAACGTTGCGGCTGACATGTCCGAAGAAAACAAACAGGACAGCGGCCCGGTGTCCTTTGGCTTGTTCCAGCGTGAGCAGCGCAGCCTGTTCGGCGAGATCCTGGACTGGATGCTCACGCCGCTGCTGCTGCTGTGGCCACTGTCGCTGGCGCTGACCTGGTTCGTCGCGCAGGGCATTGCCAGCAAGCCCTTCGACCGCGCCCTCGAATTCAACCTGCAGGCGCTCACGCAGTTCGTGGTCGGCAACGATGGCCGGGTCACGTTCAACCTCACACCGCAGGCGCGCGACCTGCTGCGCGCGGACGACAGCGATCTGGTCTATTACCAGGTGCTGGACCCGCGCGGCGAGCTCATCAGCGGCGAGAGCGATTTCCCGCTGCCGCGCGACAACGAAACCCCCGAACCCGGGCGGGTGCTGCTGCGCGACGACATCGTGCGCGGTGACGAGGTGCGGGTGGCCTACACCTGGCTCTCGCGCAACAACAGCATGCAGAGGCTGGTGCTGATGCAGGTGGCCGAAACCAAGGGCAAGCGCTCCACGCTGGCCACCGAAATCATCAAGGGCGTGATGGTGCCGCAATTCGTCATCCTGCCGCTGGCGGTGCTGCTGGTCTGGCTGGCGCTGGTGCGCGGCATCCGCCCGCTCAACGAGCTGGAGCAGCGCATCCGCGCGCGCAAGCCCGACGATCTGAGCCCGATCGAAGAATCGTTCATCCCGCAGGAGGTTGCGCCCCTGGTCTCGTCGATCAACGACCTGCTGACGCGGCTGAAGGCCTCGCTGACGACGCAGAAACGCTTCCTGGCCGACGCGGCGCACCAGCTCAAGACCCCCCTGGCGGGCCTGCGCATGCAGGCCGAGCTGGCCCAGCGCGAGACCGACCCGGTGGAGATCCGCGGCTCGCTGCAGCAGATCGCTCGCGCCAGCTCGCGCGCCACGCACACCGTGAACCAGCTGCTCGCGCTCGCCCGCGCCGAAACCACGGGCCGCACCCTGCCCAGCGGCACCGTCGACATGGCGCGGCTGGTCACGGACGTGGTGCGCGACTCGGTGCCGCGCGCGATGGAATACGGCATCGACCTGGGCTACGAGGGCCCCGAGCAGGTGCCCCAGGAATGCCTGATCGAAGGCAACCCGACCCTGCTCGAAGAGATGGTGCGCAACCTGGTGGACAACGCCATCAACTACGCGGGCCGGGGCGGGGTGGTCACGGCCCGCATGCTGGTCGACCGCTTCAGCGGCGTGATGATCCTGCAGGTGGAAGACGACGGCCCGGGCATCCCGGAAAACGAGCGCGAGTTCGTGCTGCAACCGTTCTACCGGGCACTGGGCACCAACGTGGACGGCTCCGGCCTGGGCCTGGCCATCGTGCACGAAATCGCCCAGCAGCACGGCGCCACCGTGCACATGGACGACGCCCAGCCCGGCCGCCCCAACCCGGGGCTGCGGGCCTCGGTGCGGTTCGCGCCGCGCAAAACCACGCCGCAGGAATAGGGCCGGTCGCTCAGCGCGGAATCATTCCAGGTGCTGGCCCACGATGCCGGCGATCTCGAACATCGTGACCTGGTCCTTGCCGAACACCGGGCGCAGCTTGGCGTCGGCGTTCACCCGGCGCTTGTCGGCCGCGTCCTGCAGGCCGTTGGCCTTGATGTAGTCCCACAGCTTCTTCACCACCTCGGGGCGCGAAACGGTGCCTTCGCCGATCACGGCCGCCAGCGCGGCGCTGGGCTGTTTACCGCTGGCGGCGGTGGTCTTGCGTGGCGCCTTGGGGGTCTTCGCCGCCGGCGTCTTCTTGGCCGCGGCCTTCTTGGCCGGCGCCGCCTTCTTCGCGGGCGCGGTCTTGCCCGTGGCCGCGCGCGCGGGTGCGCCGGCGGCCGTCTTGCGCGGCGGGAATTTGGAGGTGCGCGGCTCAAACTCGAAGTTCACCTTGCCCGCTTCCTTGTCCCAGGCCAGGAAGGCCTTGAAGGCGCGGCGTGTGCGCATGGAGACGAACTTGTCGAGCAGGTCGGTCTTGCCCGTGGCGAGCAACTTTTGCATCTGCTCGCGCGCCACCGGCTGCTGCAGGATGATCTTGCCGCTCTTGAAATCGCAGCTCGGCGTGGCCTGCGCCATGGTGGGCACCGACTTTTCGCAGACGTAGTTGGCGCCGTGCTCGTGCACCGCGCCGCCGCATTTGGGGCAGGCGCCGAGCGACTCGCTGCCCGTGAAATCGACCAGCTCGCCGGTCTCTTCGTTCTTCTTGTCGTCGCCGAAGTCGAATTCCAGCTTCCAGTTCTGGTCTTCTTCGCTGAACTTGATGACGATCTCGGCCACGAAAGGCCAGCCCGCCTTGGAGCGGAAACCTTCGAGCGGGCCGATCTTCTTGTCGCGCAGCAGGGTTTCGGCTTCTTCGGGCTCGAAGGTGCGGCCCGCCGGCGACTTGCCGAACGAGAAACCACAGCCTTCGCTGTTGCCGTCGGCGCCGGTGCAGCCGTAGCGGCGGTAGTTTTCCTTCACCACGCCGCCGCAGTTGGGGCAGGGCGTCTGCAGCGTGGCGTAGTTGCCGGGGATGGTGTCGCGGTCGTATTCCTTGGCCTTCTTCACCATGCGCTCGGTCATGGCGGCGATCTCGCCCATGAAGGCGGCGCGGCTGAGCTTGCCGTGCTCCATCTGGGCCAGCTTGTACTCCCACTCGCCGGTGAGTTCGGGCTTGGAAAGTTCCTCCACGCCCAGGCCGCGCAGCAGCGTCATGAGCTGGAAGGCCTTGGCCGTGGGGATGATCTCGCGGCCTTCGCGCAGCATGTATTTTTCGGTCAGCAGGCCTTCGATGATGGCCGCGCGCGTGGCCGGGGTGCCCAGGCCTTTTTCCTGCATCGCTTCGCGCAGCTCGTCGTCGTCCACCAGCTTGCCCGCGCCTTCCATGGCGCCCAGCAGCGTGGCTTCCGAATAACGCGCGGGCGGCTTGGTCTTCAGGCCTTTCGTCTCGACGGATTCGGTGCGCACGGTCTCGCCTTCGCGCACCGGCACCAGGTTCTGACCCTTGTCGCCCTCTTTCGCGTCGACCACGTCTTCGGCGGCCTCCTTGCCGTAGACCGCCATCCAGCCCGGCTTGACCAGCACCTTGCCTTCGGTCTTGAAGTGGTGACCGACCGCACTCGTGATGCGCGTGGTCACCATGAACTCGGCGCTGGGGAAGAACACCGCCAGGAAGCGGCGCACCACCAGGTCGTACAGCTTCTGTTCGGCCTCGGACAGGCCGCTCGGTGCCTGCAAGGTCGGGATGATGGCGAAGTGGTCCGACACCTTGCTGTTGTCGAAGATGCGCTTGCTCGGGCGGATGTAGCCGCCGTCGAGCGCGGTCCGGGCGTGCGGCGCCAGGTGCTTCATGCCGCTGCCGGCCAGCATCTCGAAGGTCTGCTTCACCGTGGGCAGGTAGTCCTCGGGCAGGGCGCGCGAATCGGTCCGCGGGTAGGTCAGGGCCTTGTGGCGCTCGTACAGGCTTTGCGCCAGCTGCAGCGTGGTCTTGGCCGAGAAACCGAAACGGCCGTTGGCCTCGCGCTGCAGGCTGGTCAGGTCGTACAGCAGGCCGCTGGCCTGGGTGGTGGGTTTGCTTTCTTCCTTGACGCTGGCGGCCTTGCCACGCACCGCGTCGGCAATGGCGAGCGCCTCGCGCTGGCTCCAGACGCGGTCGGCGCGCTGCTCCGGGTCGGCATCCTCGCCGGTGGGCTTCTTGAAGTTGGGGTCGAACCACTTGCCCGGGTACTCGCCGGCCTCGGCCAGGAAGGAGCCGTGGATTTCCCAGTAATCGCGGCTGCGGTGGGCGCGGATCTTCTCTTCGCGCTCGACCACGATGGACAGCGTGGGCGTCTGCACCCGGCCCACGGTGGTGAGGAAGAAGCCGCCGTCGCGTGAGTTGAACGCCGTCATGGCGCGCGTGCCGTTGATGCCGACCATCCAGTCGGCCTCGGAGCGGCTGCGCGCCGCGTCGGCCAGGCCCTGCATCTGGGCGTCGCTGCGCAGGTGCTCGAAGCCGTCGCGGATGGCCGCAGGCGTCATGGACTGCAGCCACAGGCGCTGCACCGGCTTGCCCAGCGTCTGGTAGGCCCCGCCCTTGAAGCCGCCGGCGTACTGCTCGATCAGGCGGAAGATCAGTTCGCCCTCGCGGCCCGCGTCACAGGCGTTGATGAGGCGGGCCACGTCCTTGCGCTTGGCCAGGCGGACCACCGCGCTCAACCGCGACTTGGTCTTGTCGATCGGCTTCAATTCAAAGTAGGGCGGCAGCACCGGCAGGTGGGCAAAGCTCCATTTGCCGCGCTTGACGTCGAATTCCTCGGGCGCGGCGATCTCCACCAGGTGGCCCACGGCGGAGGTCACCACATAGGCGTCGTTTTCAAAATGGTCATCGTGCTTGTCGAACTTGCCCGCCACCGGGGTGAGCGCTCGCACGATGTCCTGAGCCACGGAGGGCTTCTCGGCGATGACCAGCGTTTTGGCGAAACCTTCGGTTTTCATCTCTACAATCAACTTTCACGCGCGCATACACGCGCACACATGGGTACGCACACACACGCGCGCACCTGCATGAAACAACCTTACCAAAATTTTTGGACGTGACGAAAACCACTGGTTTCGCTGAAAGCCCGCGCCCGTCGCGCCCCGCGCCCGCCGCGAAGAAGCCCGCTTCGGGCAGCCGCCGCATCCAGACGCGCCGCTCCGGCGTGCACGGCAAGGGCGTCTACGCCGTGGTGGACCTGGCCGAGGGTGAGACCCTGATCGAATACGTGGGCGAGATCATCACCTGGGACGAGGCGCTGCGCCGCCACCCGCACGACCCGAGCGACCCGAACCACACCTTCTACTTCCACATCGACGAAGGCCACGTGATCGACGCCAAGGTGGGCGGCAACTCCTCGCGCTGGATCAACCACAGCTGCAACCCCAACTGCGAAGCCGAGGTGGACGACGGCCGCGTGTTCATCCGGGCCCAGCGCAACATCGCCGCGGGCGAAGAGCTGTTCTACGACTACGGCCTGGTGATCGACGAGCCCTACACGCCCAAGCTCAAGGCCGAGTACCCCTGCTGGTGCGGCGCGCCCCGCTGCCGCGGCACGCTGCTGGCGCCGAAGCGGGCCGGCAAAGCGTCGAAGCTAGGATGACCCCCCTGCGCCGCTTCGCTCGCCTTGCAGGCCGCAGCATGGGACAGAGCCCATGCTTCTTCGGGCTGTCCGAGCCTGCGCAGGCAGACTCGGAGCCGCGGCCCTCAGCCCCCCTGAGGGGGGACAACACCTGCGCCCCGGCAAAGCCGGTTGCGCGGTGTTCTGGTCTGAAGGCACTTCGCGCCCATGTCTGACCTGCTCGCTCACGTCGAAGCCGTCTGGCAGGCGGTTGTGCCCGATCTGCCGGGTTTCACCGTCGAGGTGCTGCCCAGCATCGATTCCACCAACACCGAGCTCATGCGCCGCGCGCGCGCCGGGGCCATGGAACCGGTGTTGCTGGCCGCCGAGGAGCAGACCGCCGGGCGCGGGCGCCTGGGCAAGGCCTGGCACAGCCGCGCCGGCCAGTCGCTCACCTTCTCGCTGGCCCTGCCGCTGGCCCCGGCCGACTGGTCCGGGCTGTCGCTGGCCGTGGGCGTGAGCCTGGCGCAGAGCCTGCACCCCGACGTGCAACTGAAATGGCCCAACGACCTCTGGCTGCACGAGCGCAAGCTCGGCGGCATCCTGGTGGAGACCGCCAGCAACGGCACCGAAAGTGCCGGGTCGCGGCGGCTGGTGGTGATCGGGGTGGGCATCAACATCGCCCGGCCCGAGGCCGCTGCCGTGAGCGCCCTGGCCAGCCCCGGCGCGGCACTGCCGCCCGTGCCACCGGCCGGACTGGCCGAGGTGCTGGTCGGGCTCACCGCGGGCGAGGTGCTCGAACGGGTGGCCCCGGCGCTGGTACGCGACGTGCTGGCCTTTGAATCCCAGGGCTTTGGCGCGTTTGCCCAGCGCTTCGCCCAGCGCGACGCGCTGCACGGCCGCGCGGTGCAGCTCACCGACGGCACCCAGGGGTCGGCCTGCGGCGTCAACGAGCAGGGTGCTCTGCTGGTGCTGACCGACCAGGGCATGCGCACCATCAACAGCTCGGAAGTGAGCGTTCGGCCATGCTGAGGTGGGCGCTCTGGTTGCTGCTGGTGTCCAACGCGGGCTACTTCGCCTGGACCCAGGGCTATCTGGGGGCGCTGGGCCTGGCGCCCCAGGAACAGCGTGAACCCGAACGCCTGCAGGGAGAGGTGCAACCCGACATGTTGCGCCTGCTCAACGGGCCGCGCGCGGTGTCGCCGCTGAACCCGGCCGCCACAACAGCGCCCAGCCCGGAGGCCGCGACCCCGGATACCGGGTCGCCCGCCACGCCGTCCGACCCCGTCGCGGCGCCGGCCAACGAGACCGCGCCACCGGCCAGCCCGCCCACACCACCGCCCGTTCCCGCACCGGCCCCCGTGGCCCAGGCACCGGAGACCACGGCCTGCTGGCAGGCTGGTGGCTTCACCGAGGCCCAGACCGAGGCGCTGCGCGGTTCCCTGGGCCAGCTCGACCTGCCACGCAACGGCTGGCAGTTCAACGAAGCCCGCAGCGGCGGGCGCTGGATCGTCTACATGGGCCGCTACGACAACCAGGAACAGGTGGAACGCAAGAAGGCCGAGTTGCGGGAGCTGAAGGTGGCGTTCCGCGAGTTGTCCGCGGCCGGCCTGGGCCCCGGTCTGGCCCTGGGCACCTATTCCAGCGAAGCCGCGGCCGAGAAGGCCCTGGCGGCGGTCGTGCGCACCGGCGTGCGCACGGCCCGGATCGCGCAGGAGCGCGCCGAGTCGGTCAGTTACACACTGCGCCTGCCCCGCATCACCCCCACGCAACGCGACGCCGTGGCCGGGCTGGGCGCCCAGCTGGCGGGCAAACCGCTCAAGCGCTGCAACTGAGCCGCTTCAGCGCACGGCGGCGCTCAGCCCGCCACCGCCACCGGCTGGGCACGCACCCGCTGGGCCTCGAACCAGTCCAGCGCGTCGTTCCACAGGGGCCGGGCTTTCGGACGGAAGTAGCCCATGTGGCCGATGGCCCCCAGACCGGCGCGGCGCGGGTCGATGCTCACGGCGCGCACCGCGGTGTTGCGGTAGCCGGCCATGAAGGCGTCGCGCGAGGCCGGCGGCGCCCAGGCATCGTCGAGCGCGTTGACCGCCACGATGGGGAAACGCACGTCGCCGAAGCGCTCGGTGATGGCCTGCATGCGCGGGTCGTCGAAGAAATAACGCGGGTAGTTGCACCACCGTCGCCACTGGCGGTACACGTCCAGCGGCAGGTCCTCGCCCATGCCCAGCCGGCTCCAGGGCAGGTAGCCGGCCGCGCGCGTCCACACCGGCCCGAGCACGCGCCACATGAAGAGCACGCGCAGGCGCTCCAGCGGCGGCATCCAGCCGTGCCAGCCGGCGCCGGTGGCGAAGGTGTAGGCGCCGTCCACCGCGCCGGGGTCGGGCAGCAGCCCCAGCGCATGGCCGCCGTAGGAATGGCCGACCAGGTACAGCGGCATGCCGTCCTGGCGCATGGCCTCGACACCGGCGGCCAGATCGAGGCGGCCCCAGTCGAGGTAGTCCATGCGGAAGCCCTTGAGCGTGGCCGGGGCCGACTGGCCGATGCCCCGGTAGTCCAGGGTGAGCACGTCGAAGCCGCGTTGCGCCGCGTGCTCGGCGAAGCGCCGGTAGAAGCCCTGGGGCACGCCGGTGGCACCGCCCACCACCAGGTGCGCACGTGGCGGCGTGGCACTTCTGAAACGGTGGGCCACCAGCGGGTAGCCATCGGCCGCGCGCAGGCTCAGGCGTTCACCGGCGATGGGTGCCGCAGGGGTATCCAGATCGACAGAGGGGTGCATGGGATCAGACTCCTTCAGAAAGGGCGCCTGCGCCGGGCGAACGCGCCGACAGCAGGGCCAGCAGGCTCGTCGTGGCCTGCTGGATCGGTTCGCTGCTTTGCGCCACGCGGGCCTGCAGCAGGCCGCCTTCGTAGGCAGCCACGATGAGGGCGGCCAGGCCCTGCGCCTGGGCGCGTGGCTCGCCCGCCTGCTCCAGCGCCTGGGCGATGCGCTCGCGCACCCGGGTGAACGCCCGGGCCAGCGCTTCGCGCAGCGCGGCGTCCTGGGCCGTGCTCTCCAGCGCCACCGTGGCCAGCGGGCAGCCGGACTCGAAACCACTGTCCTGCAGCCGGGCGGTGGCGCCGGCGAGCCAGCGGCGCAGGGCGTCGAGCGGGTCGGGTGTGGCGGCCAGCAGGGCGTCGAGCCCGCGCAGCATGCGGTCCACCACCGCGTCGATCGCCGCGATCGCCAGCTCGGTCTTGCCGCCGGGGAAGTGGTGGTAGAGCACACCCTTGGGCGCCCCGGCCTGCTGCAGCAACTCGGTCAGACCGACGCCGTGCAGGCCACGGCGGCGCAGCGCGTCGGTCATGGCGGCGATGAGGCGTTCGCGGGTGCCTGGGGTGGACATTTCGGACATGGGGCGAATCTATAGACCGGTCGGTCTA